>Ga0137308_100520_pt1 | contig 60480 bp, 49 predicted proteins | sample Inofrocosms_June_FD_97181 | JGI IMG/M metagenome (GOLD analysis project Ga0137308, IMG submission 97181) | Mouse cecal microbial communities from Vienna, Austria - N-Acetylneuraminic and N-Acetylglucosamine D2O microcosms_June | ecosystem: Host-associated > Mammals > Digestive system > Large... | reverse complement strand
GTCCGCCGGAATTTTCTATAAAAGAATAGAAGGATTCATCGTTGATGAGGTGGCTTATAACAAGGAGTATCAGGGTACTGTCTGGACTAAGTTCACACAACCTAAAAACGGTGGAAACGCTAATCTTTTCGGAGTGGAAATGGCATGGCAGCGCGATTTCAGTTTCATCACACCGGCGATGAAGTGTCTCGGACTTTACGCCACATATACCTATACCCACTCACGCATTACCGACTTCAACTTCGAGGGTCGTGAAAACGAGAAAGACCTTAGTCTTCCCGGTTCTCCCGAGCATACAGCCAATCTCTCGCTGTATTTCGACAAATGCGGTTTCTCCGCAAGAGCCTCGTTCAACTATGCTTCGGCATTTATCGACGAAATGGGCGCAAGTTCGTTCTACGACAGATACTATGATGCCGTGAAATATCTGGACCTGAACGTCAGCTACACATTCGGGCGCAAAACAAAAATAACCGTATATGCCGACTGCAACAACCTTCTCAACCAGCCTCTGCGCTATTATCAAGGTAGCAAGGACTACACGATGCAGCAGGAATATTACGGAGTGAAACTCAACGGCGGTGTAAAAGTAACATTCTAAAAATACAAAACAATGATTCGTAAATTACTTATCGCGGCTTTGGCTCTCATCCCCTCTTTTGGAGCCATTGCCCAGACTGAAATCGCCAAAGGCGATGTGAACCTGATGGTAGTGTCAGACCTAGGACGCAACGGCCACTATGACCAGAAGCCTGTTGCCGCGACAATGGGCAGAATTGCAGAACAAATAGGACCCGATGCCATTCTTGCTCTTGGCGACACACATCACTACGGCGGAGTGAAAAGTGTGACAGACCCCTTGTGGATGACCAACTATGAGCTTATCTACGACCACCCGGAGCTTATGGTGAACTGGTATCCCGTCTGCGGCAACCATGAATATCGCGGCAACACTCAGGCGGTTATCGACTATTCCGGCATATCCCGCCGTTGGGAGATGCCTGCGAGATATTACGCCAAGACCTTTGAAGATGACGGGACAACTGTCAAGGTGGTACTTCTCGACACCACTCCTTTGATTGACAAATACAGGAAAAAGACCGACACATATCCCGATGCAGTGAATCAGGATACCGAGGCCCAGTTGCAATGGCTCGAAAAGACTTTGACCGAGGCGACGGAAGACTGGATCGTTGTGGTCGGTCATCATCCCATCTACGCTTATACAGACAAGTCGGAATCTGAGCGAACAGATATGCAGAAGAAAGTTGACACAATTCTGCGGAAGCACAATGTGGATATGTATATCTGCGGTCATATTCACAATTACCAGCACATCCGCCGCCCGGATTCAAAAATCGACTATGTGGTCAACACATCAGGTTCCCTTACACGGACTCCGCAAAAAATTGACGGCACTGTTTTCTGCAATGATTCTCCCGGATTCTCAGTCCTGACCGCCGGCAAAGAGAATCTTAAACTGAATTTGCTCGATAAAGAAAGCTAAACCATACATGTGGTAAGCCGCTCCAAATAGTGCGTGGCTTATGTGATATCCCGAACTCGCGTTAATAGAAAGGAAAGTCTGACAAGAAATACCGGCTTGACTCCCGAAAGGGAACCAAGCCGGTATTCTTATTGTATAACTTTAATGTTTGGGCTTACTTGGCGTTTTCCATCTCTGCTACTTCTGCTTCAAGAACAGTGTCCGGACTGTCAGTGACCTGAAGTGCCGCAAGCTCTTCCTTGTTGGCAACGACAATCCTGTTGTATTCGCGAAGACCGGTACCTGCAGGTATAAGATGACCGCAGATAACGTTCTCTTTCATACCCTCGAGAGTATCTGTCTTGCCGTTGATGGCTGCCTCGTTGAGCACCTTGGTAGTTTCCTGGAACGATGCCGCCGACATGAAGCTTGATGTCTGAAGTGCCGCACGTGTGATACCCTGAAGAATCTGCTCCGATGTAGCAGGAACTGCATCGCGGACTGTCATGATGCGGAGGTCTTTGCGCTTGAGCGATGAGTTCTCGTCGCGAAGCTTGCGCACAGTGATAATCTGACCTGCGAGGTAAGTCTGGCTGTCACCGGCATCGGTGATGACTTTCTTGCCCCAGATATTGTCATTCTCCTCCATGAATTCACGTTTGTCGACAATCTGCTGCTCAAGGAAGCGGGTATCTCCCGGATCAAGGATATTGACCTTGCGCATCATCTGACGCACAATCACCTCGAAGTGCTTATCGTTGATCTTAACACCCTGCATGCGGTATACGTCCTGAACCTCGTTCACGATATATTCCTGAACGGCAGTCGGGCCCTTGATATTGAGGATGTCACTCGGAGTGATTGCACCGTCTGAAAGAGGTGTTCCTGCGCGGACATAGTCGTTCTCCTGAACAAGTATCTGCTTCGACAGAGGCACAAGATATTTCTTCTCCTCACCAAGTTTGTTGGTAACGCTGATCTCGCGGTTACCTCGTTTGATCTTGCCGAATTTGACCTCACCGTCAATTTCGCTGACAACGGCCGGGTTCGACGGATTACGCGCTTCGAATAGCTCTGTGACACGGGGAAGACCACCGGTGATGTCACCGGCAGAACCGGCAGCACGCGGAATCTTCACAAACACCTGACCCGGCTTGAGTTCATCACCGTCGTCGATAAGGAGATGCGCTCCTACCGGCAGCGAGTAGCTGCGTATAAGCTCTCCGTTGTCGTTATATACCTGTGCTGCGGGAATCTTTGTGCGGTCTTTGCTCTCGATCATGATCTTCTCGCGGAGCTGGGTTGCCTCATCAGTCTCTACACGATAAGTCACACCTTCATCGACATTCTCGAAACGAACCTTACCACCCTCTTCAGACACGATGACTGCATTGAAGGGGTCCCATTCGCAAATCATGTCGCCCGGCTTCACTGTATCTCCATCGTGGAAGAAAAGTTTAGAACCGTAAGGTATATTGGCATTCATAAGAACGATTCCGGACTTCGGCTCCACAATACGGAGCTCACCCATACGACCGACAACGATATCCACTCCATCGGAATCCTTGATGGTTCGGAGTTCCTCGATCTCAAGTTTTCCGTCATAACGCGAGGTGACATCCTTGATAGCGGTAACGTTACCGGCGACACCACCGACGTGGAATGTACGGAGTGTAAGCTGGGTACCCGGCTCACCGATTGACTGGGCGGCGATCACGCCGACAGCCTCACCTTTCTGCACCATACGGTGGTTGGAGAGGTTACGTCCGTAACATTTGGCACAGACACCCTTCTTCGATTCGCAGGTAAGCACCGAACGGATCTCCACAGACTCTATCGGAGATTTCTCTATACGGTCAGCGATAGCCTCTGTGATTTCCTCGCCGGCATGAACTATGATCTCCTCAGGATTGTAGGGATCAACTATATCATGAACGGATACGCGTCCGAGAATACGCTCGCTGAGCGATGCGACTACTTCCTCGTTGTTCTTGATTTCTGTGCAGACAAGACCGCGTAGCGTTCCGCAATCCTCTTCGTTGATGATCACGTCATGCGCCACGTCTACGAGACGGCGGGTGAGATAACCGGCATCGGCTGTCTTAAGAGCCGTATCCGCAAGACCCTTGCGCGCACCGTGGGTAGAGATAAAGTACTCAAGCACGGACAGACCCTCCTTGAAGTTCGCCAAAATCGGGTTCTCGATAATCTGACCACCCTCGGCACCAGCTTTCTGCGGCTTAGCCATAAGACCACGCATACCTGAAAGCTGACGGATCTGGTCTTTAGAACCACGGGCACCGGAATCAAGCATCATGTAGACGGAATTGAATCCTTGCTGGTCTTCCTCCATCTGCTTCATCAGAGTAGAAGCGAGTTTTGCATTGACATGCGTCCAGATATCGATGACCTGATTATAACGGTCATTACCTGTGATGAAACCCATCGCATAATTGTTGAGCACTTCCTCAACCTGCGCGTGTCCTTCGGCAACATATTCCTCTTTCTCCTTCGGAATGATGACATCACCGAGGTTGAAGCTCAAGCCTCCCTTAAATGCCATGCGATAACCAAGGTTCTTGATATCATCAAGGAACTGGGCTGAACGGGTCACACCGCATGTCTTGATCACCTTACCGATGATGGTGCGCAGAGATTTTTTTGAGATAATCTCGTTTACATATCCGATTTCTTTAGGAACATAACGGTTGAAAAGCACACGACCGACGGAGGTATCTTTCTTCAGAATTCTGACAGTATCGCCGTTCTCATCCTTGTCTTCAACAAGCACGGTCACGGGTGCGTGAAGCGTAACCTGCCCCTCGTTGTATGCGATTTCTGCCTCTTCGGGACCATAAAATACTGTTCCCTCACCTTTGTCACCCTTACGGAGTTTGGTGATGTAGTAAAGACCGAGAACCATGTCCTGCGAAGGCACCGTGATAGGCGCGCCGTTGGCAGGGTTGAGGATGTTGTGCGCACCGAGCATAAGCATCTGTGCCTCAAGAATAGCCTCGTTGCTCAATGGCAAGTGAACAGCCATCTGGTCACCGTCGAAGTCGGCGTTGAATGCCGTACAGGCGAGAGGATGAAGCTGGATAGCCTTGCCTTCGATCATTTTGGGCTGGAACGCCTGGATACCGAGACGGTGAAGCGTCGGGGCACGGTTGAGAAGAACCGGATGACCCTTCATCACATATTCGAGGATATCCCACACCACAGGCTCCTTGCGGTCCACGATTTTCTTCGCGCTCTTTACAGTCTTTACGATGCCGCGCTCAATAAGCTTGCGGATTACGAACGGCTTGTAAAGTTCCGCAGCCATAAGTTTCGGAATACCGCACTCATGCATCTTGAGCTCAGGACCCACGACGATAACCGAACGTGCCGAATAGTCGACACGCTTACCGAGAAGGTTCTGACGGAAACGTCCCTGCTTACCTTTAAGAGAATCGGAAAGAGACTTGAGAGGACGATTCACATCAGACTTCACAGCCGACGATTTGCGGCTGTTGTCGAGAAGTGAATCCACAGCCTCCTGAAGAAGACGCTTCTCATTGCGGAGAATCACTTCCGGAGCCTGTATCTCTATGAGACGTTTCAGACGGTTGTTACGTATGATGACACGACGGTAAAGGTCGTTGAGGTCGGAAGTAGCGAAACGACCTCCGTCAAGCGGCACGAGAGGACGCAACTCCGGCGGAATCACGGGCACTGCCTTCAGTACCATCCATTCCGGCTTGTTAACATTTGCCGATGAAAGGAAGCTGTTCACTACCTGAAGGCACTTCAGAGCCTCGGTCTTGCGCTGCTGCGAACCGTCAGTGTTCGCTTTGTGGCGCAATTCGGCGGCAAGCGACACAAGGTCAATCTCCTGAAGCAACTCGTAGATTGCCTCGGCACCCATCTTTGCCACAAACTTGTTGGGATCACCGTCCTCAAGATATCTGTTTTCCTCGGGAAGCTGATCCATTATATTCATATATTCTTCCTCTGAAAGGAGATCGAGTTTCTCGACACCTTCCACATTACCGGGATTTATCACCACATAACGTTCGTAATATACCACGGCATCAAGCTTCTTTGAAGGAAGCCCGAGAAGATAACCTATCTTGTTGGGAAGCGAACGGAAATACCAGATGTGAGCCACAGGCACTACCAGCTCGATATGACCCATGCGTTCGCGGCGCACCTTCTTCTCAGTCACCTCCACACCACAGCGGTCGCAGACTATACCCTTGTAACGGATACGTTTGTATTTGCCGCAATGGCACTCGTAGTCCTTCACCGGACCGAAGATCTTCTCACAGAAAAGCCCGTCGCGCTCCGGCTTGTAGGTGCGGTAGTTGATTGTTTCAGGCTTCAGCACCTCGCCGCTCGACTTCTCCTTGATCTCCTCCGGAGAGGCAAGACCGATGGTGATTTTCGAGAAATTGCTTTTAATTTTATTGTCTCTTCTAAAAGCCATAAGATGTTTTTCCTTATATTGGTCTGCCCGGGATTCCCACAAGGAATCCCGAAGCAGATTTGTTTTGGTTTTATTAATCTAACGTGATGCTAAGACCGAGGCCACGGAGCTCGTGGAGAAGCACATTAAGCGACTCCGGGATTCCGGGATTAGGCATCGGATCACCCTTCACGATTGCTTCGTAAGCTTTTGAGCGCCCTACCACGTCGTCAGACTTGATGGTAAGAATCTCCTGAAGAATGTGAGCGGCACCGAACGCCTCGAGCGCCCATACCTCCATCTCTCCGAAACGCTGTCCACCGAACTGCGCCTTACCACCAAGCGGCTGCTGGGTAATCAGCGAGTACGGACCGATCGAACGGGCATGCATCTTGTCTTCAACCATGTGTCCGAGCTTAAGCATGTAAATCACGCCTACTGTTGCCGGCTGGTCGAAACGGTCGCCTGTTCCGCCATCGTAGAGATAAGTCTTTCCGTAACGGGGAATGCCTGCCTTGTCTGTCCATTCGTTAAGATCATCGAGAGAAGCTCCGTCGAAGATTGGTGTCGCGAATTTTTCGCCAAGTTCACGTCCTGCCCAGCCGAGCACTGTCTCGAATATCTGACCAAGGTTCATACGTGAAGGCACACCAAGCGGGTTAAGCACGATATCCACAGGAGTTCCGTCTTCAAGGAAAGGCATGTCTTCCTGACGTACAACTCTCGAAACGATACCCTTGTTACCGTGACGACCTGCCATCTTGTCACCTACGCCGATCTTACGCTTCTTGGCGATGTATACCTTCGCCATCTGCATGATTCCGGAAGGAAGTTCATCACCTATTGTGATGTCGAATTTCTTGCGACGCAACTCACTGTCGATTTCCTTCGATTTGCGCAGATAGTTGGTGATAAGCTTGGCAACCATACTGTCGATACGCTCATCTCCTGTCCAGCCGCTGAGGTTTACGGTCTCATAATCAATAGAGCCGAAAACTACATCATCGAAACGCTGTCCGACAGGAATCACATCCACACCGATGAAGTCTTTGACTCCTTGTGAGGTCTTGCCCTTGAGAAGGGTCTGCATCTTCGAAACCATGATCTGACGAAGATCAGCCTGCTTCTCTTCATATTCCTCGTCAAGAAGAGGAAGCTGCGCATTCGCGCTGTTCTTGTTGCTCTTCTTCTTCACTGCCTTCGAGAAAAGGTTGGTGCCGATCACCACGCCCTTCAGAGAAGGTGAAGCCTTAAGAGAGGCATCCTTCACATCGCCTGCCTTGTCACCGAAGATGGCACGGAGAAGTTTCTCCTCAGGCGTCGGATCGCTCTCTCCCTTCGGAGTGATCTTACCTATCATGATATCGCCTGGAACAACGTGTGCTCCGACGCGTATTATACCGCGCTCATCGAGATCCTTGGTTGCATCCTCGCTGACATTGGGGATGTCTGAGGTCAGCTCTTCCATACCGCGTTTGGTCTCACGCACATCGAGAGTATACTCGTCTACATGCACTGAAGTCAGGATATCCTCACGGACCATGCGCTCGTTGAGCACGATGGCATCCTCATAGTTGTAACCTTTCCAGGGCATGAACGCCACCTTGAGGTTGCGACCGAGTGCAAGTTCACCTTTCTCTGTGGAATATCCTTCTGTAAGGATATCACCTTTCTCTACACGCTGACCCTTGCTGCAGATAGGACGAAGGTCGATAGTCGTACCCTGGTTCGTTCTGCGGAACTTGGGAATCCGGTATTCTTTGACAGATGACTCGAATTCTACAAAATCCTCATCCTCCGTGCGATCATAATTGATACGGATAACGGTCGCATCTACATACTCGATCACACCGGAACCTTCGGCTGTGATCTGAGTGCGTGAATCTCTGATAAGCTGACCCTCTATACCGGTGCCGACAATCGGAGCCTCGCTGCGGAGCAACGGAACTGCCTGACGCATCATGTTAGATCCCATCAACGCGCGGTTCGCATCGTCATGCTCAAGGAAGGGAATCAAAGAAGCCGCGATTGAGGCAATCTGAATCGGAGCAACATCCATAAGCTGCAACTCCTCAGGCGCAACAATCGGGAAATCGGCTTCGAGACGCGCCTTGACTTTGGCGTTGATAAACGAGCCGTCGTCATTTACGGGCGCGTTACCCTGCGCAATTGTCTGACCTTCCTCGATTTCTGCGGTGAGATATACCACCTCATCGTTATTGAGGTTAACTTTACCGTTGTCTACCTTTCTGTAAGGAGTCTCGATAAAGCCGAGATTATTTATCTTCGCGTATACGCAAAGAGATGAAATCAGACCGATGTTCGGACCCTCGGGAGTCTCGATAGGACAAAGACGCCCGTAGTGGGTATAGTGAACGTCTCGCACCTCGAAGCCGGCACGCTCACGCGACAGACCGCCGGGACCGAGAGCCGACATACGACGCTTGTGAGTGATCTCGGCAAGCGGGTTGGTCTGGTCCATGAACTGCGACAACGCGTTAGTTCCGAAGAACGTGTTGATCACCGCAGATATTGTCTTTGCGTTGATAAGATCAGTAGGAGTGAAGACCTCATTGTCGCGGACATTCATTTTCTCGCGGATAGAACGCGATATACGCGCCAATCCCACACCGAACTGGTTGTAGAGCTGCTCGCCAACAGTACGCACACGACGGTTGCTGAGGTGGTCGATATCATCGACGTCACTCTTGGCGTTGATCAGCTCTATAAGATATTTGATGATGGCTATGATATCCTCGCGTGTGAGAACCTTCACATCCATCGGAGTGTCAAGTTCAAGCTTCTTGTTGATGCGATAGCGTCCCACCTCTCCGAGGTCGTAACGCTTCTCGCTGAAGAAGAGGTTCTGGATAACCTCGCGTGCTGCCGCATCATCCGGCGGCTCCGCGTTACGGAGCTGACGATAGATATACTGCACAGCCTCCTTCTCAGAGTTCGAGGTATCTTTCTGGAGAGTGTTGAAAATGATGCTGTAGTCAACGGCGTTCACATTCTCCTTTTCTAAGAGAATTGTCTTGACGCCGCTCTCCATGATCGCATCGATAACATCTTCTGTTATCTCGCTTCCGCGGTCAACAACTACAGTATTACGCTCGATAGAGACTACCTCACCGGTATCCTCATCGACAAAATCCTCGACCCAGCTGTTTAGGACACGTGCCGCAAGCTTGCGTCCCACAGAATTCTTGAGATTGGTTTTTGTAACCTTGATCTCCTCGGCAAGATCGAAAATCTGTATGATATCCTTATCGCTCTCAAGACCTATGGCACGCAACAACGTAGTTACCGGAAGCTTCTTCTTTCGGTCGATGTAAGCATACATCACATTGTTGATATCAGTCGCAAACTCTATCCAGCTGCCACGGAAAGGAATGATACGGGCAGAATATAGTTTTGTGCCGTTGGCATGAGTGCTCTGACCGAAAAACACACCGGGGGAACGGTGCAGCTGAGAAACCACAACGCGTTCGGCACCGTTTATTATAAACGTGCCTTGCTCGGTCATATACGGGATAGGACCGAGATAAACATCCTGGATTGTTGTTGCAAAATCCTCGTGGTCGGGATCTGTACAATAAAGTTTGAGCTTAGCCTTGAGGGGAACACTATACGTGAGACCACGTTCAAGACACTCATCTATTGAATAGCGCGGAGGATCGATATAATAATCTAAGAACTCCAGCACGAAGTTGTTTCGGGTGTCGGCGATCGGGAAGTTTTCCGCAAACACCTTGTAAAGACCCTGGTCTTTTCTCAACTCAGGGGGAGTGTCAAGCTGCAGAAAATCCTTGAACGATTTCAACTGCACTTCCAGAAAATCCGGAAACGGCAGCGGATTCTTTATCGACGCGAAATTAACGCGCGGTTTTTCGGTAAGTTTTACTGACATTGGTAATAAGTTAATAAAGGACTTTGGTCGTTCGGTTCGTCAAGAACCCATCGACGGGACTGGGAGAAAGGTTGGAACATGAATAAATAGGTTAAGAACGCTACCTGTGAGCGTTCTTAACCTACTTTCAGATTAAGTCGATTATTATTTGAGTTCAACTTCAGCGCCAGCCTCTTCGAGTTGTTTCTTAAGACCTTCAGCCTCAGCTTTGGGAAGACCCTCCTTGATAGTGTTAGGAGCACCGTCTACCAATTCCTTAGCCTCTTTGAGACCGAGACCTGTGAGCTCTTTCACGAGCTTAACAACTGCGAGCTTGCTTGCGCCGGCAGCCTTCAGAACTACGTCGAAGTTTGTCTTCTCCTCCTCAGCGGGTGCACCGGCTGCAGGACCAGCTGCAACTGCCACAGCAGCAGCTGCGGGTTCGATACCATACTCCTCCTTGAGGATTGTAGCGAGTTCGTTAACTTCTTTTACAGAAAGGTTAACCAATTGTTCTGCAAATGCTTTCAAATCTGCCATTGTAGTATATATTTTTTATTATTTTTACTTTGGGGATGATTATTTGTTGGAAAGAGTTTCCAGTATACCATGAAGCTTGTTGCCACCGCTCTGGAGCGCGCTGATAACGTTCTTGGCAGGAGACTGGAGCAAGCCGATAACGTCGCCGATAAGCTCGTTTTTGCTCTTGATATTGGCAAGGGTCTCCAACTGCTCCTCACCAACGTATACTGTTTCCTCCACGAAGGCACCCTTCAGCATAGGAAGCGTGTCAGTCTTGTCGCGGAACTTCTTGATGAGCTTAGCAGGAGCATTGCCTGTGTTGCTGAGCATCAATGTGGTCTCGCCGTGGAGAAGATCATAGAGTCCGGAATAATCAACATCGCTTGCCTCGAACGCAGCCTTGAGAAGCGTGTTCTTCACGCAAAGCATCTTGATGTCGCCTGTGAAGCATGCACGACGGAGCGCGCTTGTCTTCTCAGCATTGAGACCGGCGGTCTGTGTAAGATAGACGCAGCTGTAGTTCTTCAGCTGGTCGCCTATGTTTGCAATTATAATAGCTTTATCTTCCTTTTTCATTTTCGTCTTCGTTTAAAGATTATTCAGCCACTGATTTGGTCTCAACTTTGATGCCGGGACCCATTGTGCTCGAAAGATAAATGCTCTTGATATATGTACCTTTGGAGGTGGCGGGTTTCAACTTCACGAGAGTATTGATAAACTCTTTGGCATTGTCGCGCATCTGCTCGGCGGTGAAGCTCACCTTACCGATTGAAGCGTGTACGATACCGGTTTTGTCAACCTTGAAGTCAATCTTACCTTGTTTTACCTCTTTAACGGCTTTTGCAACATCCATAGTCACAGTGCCACTCTTCGGGTTAGGCATAAGACCGCGCGGACCGAGAATACGACCCAACGGACCAAGCTTACCCATTACAGACGGCTGAGTGATGATTACATCAATATCAGTCCAGCCCTCTTTGATTTTCTGCAGATACTCATCGAGACCTACATAGTCGGCACCGGCTTCCTTGGCTGCCGCTTCAGCGTCGGGTCCGCACAATACGAGCACTCTAACCTGCTTGCCTGTACCATGAGGAAGCGACACAACGCCGCGCACCATCTGGTCGGCCTTACGGGGATCCACACCAAGACGAACATCGATGTCAAATGAAGAATCAAATTTCTCGAAAGAAACTTCCTTCACCTTCTCGGCTGCCTCGGCCAAAGTGTATGCCTTCCCGGGTTCAATCTTCGATAAAGCTAACTTTTGATTTTTTGTCAGTTTTCCCATTTTCTTGAAGATTATTAGTTAAGTTCAGGGAACGCCCCTTTGACGGTGATACCCATGCTTCTCGCTGTGCCTGCAACCATACGCATTGCAGAATCCAAAGTAAAACAGTTCAAATCCGGCATCTTGTCTTCAGCAATTGTCTTCACCTGATCCCAGGAAATTTCAGCTACCTTCTTGCGGTTAGGCTGAGCGGAACCGCTCTTGACCTTGGCAACTTCTTTAAGCTGCACGGCAACAGGAGGTGTCTTTACAATAAAGTCGAAGCTCTTGTCAGTATAGTAAGTGATTACTACAGGAAGAACTTTACCGGCCTTATCCTGGGTGCGGGCATTGAATTGCTTGCAAAATTCCATGATATTGATACCCTTAGAACCAAGTGCAGGTCCTACTGGTGGAGACGGATTGGCTGCTCCGCCCTTAATCTGTAATTTGATCTGTCCAGCAATTTCTTTTGCCATTGTTCTACTTTTTTAAAGTTTGTTGTGAAATTGAATTATTCCGAAAGTGTAACATCCAGACGGAATCACTCTCTTTCAACTTGCGAATTTTCCAACTCAAGGTCAGTGGCGCGGCCAAATATCTTGACCTCCACCTTGATCTTCTTTTTCTCTGAGTTAACCTCCTTGATGACTCCGCTGAAGCCGCTGAACGAACCAAATGTCACTTTTACGGGTTCTCCCACTATGTAACGGTCTGTCGCTTCTTCTGTCGGCTCGCTCATCTCGTCGGCGCGTCCCAGCATCCTCATCACTTCACTTTCACGCAGCGACTCGGGCTTGCTGCCCTTGGCGCGACCACGCAAAAAATCAATGACATTAGTCGTGTTGCGGAGCTCATATTCTACTTCTCCGGTCAAACATGCCTGTATGAACACATAACCGGAATAGAGAGTGCGCTCTTTGAGCACTTTCTTGCCATTGCGAGTGGTGTAAACTTTTTCAGTTGGAATCAATACCTGTGAAACGTATTGTCCGAGATCAGTGTTTTTGATCGCTGCCTCCAACACTTCCTTGACCTTCGCTTCCTTTCCCGAGATGGCACGCAAAACGTACCATTCTTTCTTTGATTCAGCCATTGAAATCCTTATTTGAAAAGTTTAAAAATTGATACTGTAAACCAACTCCATGAGAAGACTGAAGATCTTGTCTACTGCCCATATAAAGACTGCCAGGATGATGGAAGCTATCAACACAAGCACTGAGCTGTTGACAAGCTGCTTCTGAGTCGGCCAAGAAACCTTATACACAAGTTCGGTATAAGATTCCTTTATATCCTTGAATAATTTCATATTGTTTTTTATTGGCACGGGAAGAAAGACTCGAACTCTCGACACCCGGTTTTGGAGACCGGTGCTCTACCAACTGAGCTATTCCCGTAGATTAGGGGCCTCCTTAGCCGAAGGCCCCTTTTATGTTTTAGAGTTGTGAAGAATTAGTCTTCAACAACTGCTGTGATCTGACCTGAACCTACTGTGCGGCCACCTTCACGGATAGCGAAACGAAGACCATTGTCCATTGCTACCGGAGTGATGAGCTTAACGTCGATCTCAACGTTGTCACCGGGCATTACCATCTCGATTCCTTCAGGAAGTGTGATCTCACCTGTAACGTCAAGAGTACGGATGTAGAACTGAGGACGATATTTGTTGTGGAACGGAGTGTGACGACCACCTTCTTCTTTCTTCAGGATATAAACCTGAGCCTTGAAGTGATCGTGAGGTTTAACCTGACCGGGATGGCAGATAACCATACCACGTTTGATTTCATCTTTGTCGATACCACGGAGGAGAAGACCTACGTTATCACCAGCCTCACCCTCATCGAGGATCTTACGGAACATCTCAACACCAGTTACGACTGATTTCTTGTCAGCGCCAAGACCGAGAATCTGAACCTCGTCACCTACTTTTACGCGACCAGCCTCGATACGACCTGTTGCCACTGTACCACGACCAGTGATTGAGAATACATCCTCAACCGGCATAAGGAAGGGTTTGTCAACGTCACGGGGAGGAAGCGGAATCCAGTTATCAACAGCCTCCATAAGCTCCATAACCTTGTCTTCCCACTGGGGCTCACCGTTGAGAGCACCAAGAGCAGAACCACGGATGATAGGAGTGTTGTCACCGTCATACTCATACTGAGAAAGAAGGTCACGCATATCCATCTCAACGAGTTCAAGCATCTCCTCGTCGTCAACCATGTCACATTTGTTCATGAATACAACAAGACGGGGAACGTTCACCTGACGAGCGAGAAGGATGTGCTCGCGAGTCTGAGGCATGGGACCGTCAGTTGCAGCAACTACGATGATAGCACCGTCCATCTGAGCAGCACCGGTAACCATGTTCTTCACATAGTCGGCGTGTCCGGGGCAGTCTACGTGAGCGTAGTGACGATTTGCAGTCTGATACTCTACGTGTGCAGTGTTGATTGTGATACCACGCTCTTTCTCCTCAGGAGCGTTGTCAATTGAATCGAATGAACGAAGCTCGGAGAGACCTTTTTCTGCAAGCACCTTAGTGATCGCTGCAGTAAGAGTAGTCTTACCGTGGTCCACGTGACCGATAGTACCGATGTTAACATGCGGTTTGGTTCTTTCGAATTTTTCTTTAGCCATAACTTTGCTATTATTGTAGTATAATTAATTTTATTACCTTTCGCGGGGAGAGGATTTGAGCCAATGGCGGGATTTGAACCCGCGACCTCTTCCTTACCAAGGAAGTGCTCTACCCCTGAGCTACATGGGCAAATCTGGAGCGGAAGACGAGGTTCGAACTCGCGACCCTTAGCTTGGAAGGCTAATGCTCTACCAACTGAGCTACTTCCGCAGATTATTTTTTTGTGGGCGAAGATGGATTCGAACCACCGAAGGTATAAACCAGCAGATTTACAGTCTGCCCCATTTGGCCACTCTGGTATTCGCCCTTATTTTTTTTGAGCCTCTTGTCGGATTCGAACCAACGACCCCGAGATTACAAATCACGTGCTCTGGCCAACTGAGCTAAAGAGGCATTTGGTGTTTCATCAGTCTTGTCATTCAAGTGCCAAACGAAATCGAGTGCAAAGTTATAACAATTTTTCAGTCTCACCAAATTTTCCATGAAAAATTTTCGAAAAATTTTTCTTATCGCTTGAATTTCCTATTCCACCGTTACCGATTTTGCAAGATTTCGCGGCATATCCACATCCTTCCCTTTGTTTATAGCAATGTAATATGACAACAGCTGCAGCGGTATGGATGTAATTATAGGCGACAGACATTCAGGCACTTCAGGCACTTCAAGAACATGATCGGCGATATTGCGTATCACACTGTCACCCTCGGTGACAATGGCAATTATGCTGCCGCCCCTTGCTTTCACCTGCTGAACGTTGCTTACAATCTTTTCATAAAGATGATCGCGGGGCGCCACAATGACCGAAGGCATCTCGGCATCGATAAGAGCTATCGGACCATGTTTCATCTCAGCAGCCGGGTAACCCTCCGCATGGATATATGAAATCTCTTTAAGTTTCAAGGCACCCTCAAGCGCGACCGGATAGTTGTATCCTCTGCCAAGGTAGAGGAAGTTGCGCGCGTATGTATATATAAGCGACAATCGCTCTATCTTGTCATTCAGCTTGAGCACATGCTCCACAAGTTCCGGCATCTTCAGTATCACCTTCCCGAGTCCGGCAATCTCATCTGCAGTCAGCGTTCCCCTGAGATCAGCAATTGCCATGGCTATCATTGTGAGCACCATTACCTGACCGGTAAACGCCTTGGTCGAGGCAACTCCTATTTCGGGACCCACATGTATATAGGCACCACTGTCGGTCTCACGCGGTATTGAGCTCCCCACGGCATTGCTTATGCCGAATACGAAGGCACCCATGCTGCGCGCGATTTTCACGGCGGCAAGAGTGTCGGCTGTCTCACCGCTCTGCGAGAGCGCTATCACTATGTCATCTTTCCCCAGAACCGGATTCGAATATCTGAATTCACTCGCATATTCAACCTCCACGGCGATATGACACATTTCCTGAATAAGATATTTTCCTATCAGGGCGGCATGCCATGATGTCCCACACGCCACAATCACAATTCTTTTGGCATTAAGGAATTTCTCCTTGTGGTCGCGCACACCGCTGATAATGACCCGCTGTCCGTTTTCAACCACTCTACCACGGATACATTCACGCAGGGTTGTGGGCTGCTCGAAAATCTCTTTAAGCATAAACGACGGGTATCCACCTTTTTCAAGCTGTGAAATTGACATTTCAAGTATCTTCACGTCTATCTTGCTCTCGCGGTTCTCCAGATTCAGCACTTTAAGCGGCTCGTTGCGTCTGATCACCGCTATCTCGCCGTCATTGAGATAAACCGCATCCTTGGTATATTCAACAAAAGGAGACGCATCGGATGCAAGAAATGTCTCGTCATCACCGATACCGATTACAAGCGGACTGCTCTGACGCGCGGCAATTATCGTATCGGGGTCGTTTTTCTCCACCACGGCTATCGCATATGCGCCCACAACCTGATGAAGAGCCTCCCGCACCGCTTCAAGAAGAGAACACTTGTTGTTGATCTTTATGTATTCTATAAGCTGCACAAGAACCTCGGTATCGGTTTCCGAATGAAACTTGCAGCCATGTTCCTCGAGAGCATCCTTGAGGAGTTTGTAATTTTCTATCGTACCGTTGTGTACGAGCGCGAGATTTCCATCCTCACTGTAATGCGGGTGTGCATTGCAATCCGACGGCTCGCCATGCGTTGCCCATCGGGTATGTGCTATTCCCACTGAGGCGTCAGTATCCTTGTCATTGCATATTGTCTCAAGATTCTCCACCTTACCTTTGGCTTTGAATACATTCAGTTTTCCGCCAGGAGCCACCAACGCGATTCCAGCACTGTCATATCCTCTGTATTCAAGACGATGAAGACCTTTTATCAAGACATCATATGCATTCCCGTTTCCGAGATATCCTACTATTCCACACATAGTGCATCATGTTATTATCGGCCGCAAGTCAATATCAATTTCCTCTCTCGAAACAACTTTCTGTTTCAGACATCAGCATCTCTGCCAGGTGACTTTTGAAAAGCTTATCCGGCCATAGTTTGTATTGGAGATGTAAAATTACCAATTTTATACCGAAAAACCAAAAGAGGCCGCCTATTTTGACAGCGACCTCCCTTTAAACGTTGCACAGGTGCATTTTATTTCATATTTAGATGCTTATTTCACATCTTCATCTATGGCGATTCCATCACCGGTTGCAATCACACCAGCGGTATCAGTGTCTGGCATATCCTCAATCAGACCCACCTCATCGGGCAACGTAAGATCCGGACCTGCGCCTGCAGGAAGAGGAAACGCCTCATACTTCTGATACTCCTCGACTTTTTTGGCGTTCTTCTCCCCTATCTGACTTTCCGAGACGGCATAAATGGCGGTTCTGAACATGTCGAGATAAGGCGATGCCGCCTTGAGATTGGCAAGATCCTGAGCGGCACGGGTGTATTCAGCTGTCGAATCCGCAGGCTGTCTGTTTATGATATCGAAATACTGCTGGGCACTGCGCGCGTATTCACCGCAATAATCAATCATAACCGTATAATCCGAATCTGTAAGCGGTGCGTGGGAATCAAGTTTTGCAGCGACTTCTGCCGGAGTGGGATTCGAATTGGAACATGAGACAAACGCCACACACAACAATGCCATAAAAATAGTCTTAAGTGTTTTCATAATATAAAGTTTTCAGTTATCGTTTACATCAAGAAGCTGTTTAAAACTCATCTCCGAGCGGTGATACGGCAGGCTCTCTCAGCTTGTAAAGCAACATTCTCTTAAGCTGCGGATTCTCTTCCGTAATCGCAGAGAGTTCCCAGTGCTGTCCCGCCTCATCGCGCAACAATGGAGAGGTGGCATCCACATCCGTAAGATTCCATGTCAACAGCACGGTCTTTATCTTCAGGGCTTTCAGTTTTCTTACGAGCATCTCATGATCGGCATCACCCGTTATGAGCACTACATAATCAAACTTACGGAATGTGGCGAGTTCATAAGCCTCCAGTGCGAACCACACATCGACACCCTTTTCCACAACCTCGGTCTGACCGTCTCTGTCAATCTCCCTGAGATGTTTGTAATGAAATATGACATCATTCTCAATCAGAGTATCCTCGAATTTACGTTCGTTATAAAGAAGATGTTTGTCGTAGGCTTCTTTGACGCGGAAACGACCGCGGAAATAATGTGCTTCGGTTATCTGACAGTCCGACACATGAATATCCTCTGCATAGGCTATCGTGGAACTGATAAAATCAAAGAGTGCCCTGACCCTGATTATAGAACGCTCCTGCGCTTTCAGTGCCCGGTTGATTTTGGCATAATACCCGCCGTCTATAAACACCCCTATCGAAAGATAATTAAGCATTTTTAATTCTTTAACTTTTCTTTTAATATAACAACGCCTCCATCCAATTGGTTTAGGAAAGATATTTATGCCAAAGACCGGAAACCCGGCGTAAGACACGCGCTGGATTCCCGGTCTCGACATTATCTTGAAAACCGTATTATTATTGGTATAATTCAACTATGCAAGTCTGCGCAGTATATCTGTCAGCAACTTCCAGAAATCACCGACAGATGCGATATTTGCCTTTTCGTTAGGCGAATGGATATCTTTCAGAGTAGGTCCGAAGCTGACCATGTCGAGTGCGGGCATCTTCTCAAGGAATAGACCGCATTCAAGACCAGCATGAAGAGCCTCCACTTTCGGTTTGTGGTGAAAAAGCTCTTCATAACTTTCTTCAGCAACTTTTAGCACTTTGGATTCCGGATTCGGAGCCCAGCCCACATAGGCGTCATCAAAAGAGACTTCCGCTCCTATCATACTGAAGAGAGCTTTCACCCTGTCTGCAATCTCATCGCGTCGCGAATCGACAGATGAGCGCTGGTGAACGGTAATATCGATGCGTCCGCCATCCGTCATCTTTACAGAGGCAAGATTGCACGATGTCTCTACAAGTCCTGGAATCGCAAGCGACATACCCTGCACTCCGTTAGGACAAGCGAAAACAGCTGAAATAAGATTATGCGCGGTCTTGCAGTCAATGACCTCGGCACGCGCCTCTTCCTCTTTGACCTCAAATGTAAAATCTTTTCCTTCGGCAGCCATAAATTCAGCATGTACACATTTATCGAAATATGCGGCGAACTCATGGAATCCCGTTTCATATTCCGCAGGGATGCCTATCACGGCGTGAGCGTCACGGGGAATGGCATTGGCAAGATTCCCGCCGTCTATCTCCGCAAGAGTGATACCGAACTTTCTGTCGGCTTCCCAAAGGAAACGACACAGCTGCTGATTGGCGTTGGCGCGTCCGAGAGCGATTTCCATACCTGAGTGTCCGCCTTTGAGATTACTGAACGACACACGATGGAAAATCTGACCTTCCGCCGCTTTTTCCATGGTATAAGGAAGCGAGGCAAGAGTCACTTTTCCTCCGGCACACCCTATTACGAGTTGTCCCATCTCCTCGGAATCAAGGTTCAGAAGTATATCTCCTGTCACGAACCCCTTTTCAAGTCCGTTCGCACCGATGAGACCTTGCTCTTCATCTACTGTGAACAGGCATTCAATCGGTCCGTGCACAAGATCCTTGTCGAGCAGCACAGCCATAGCTGCCGCGCATCCCATGCCATTGTCAGCACCGAGTGTCGTGCCTTCAGCCCTTACCCATTCTCCGTCAACAACCGTTTTGATGGGATCCGTAAGAAAGTCATGTTCCACACCGGGACGCTTTTCGGCAACCATATCCTGATGACCTTGAAGTATGACCACTGGCGCATTCTCGTGACCCGGCGTAGCCGCCTTCTTCATCATCACATTGCCGACACTGTCGCAATGTGCCTCTATGCCATGACGTTTAGCCCAATCTATCAAAAACTCACGCATCTTGTCGAGATGATGCGTCGGACGTGGCACTTTTGTTATTTCATCGAAACATTCCCAGATCAATCCGGGTTCAAGATCAGTGATTTTCATAATTATTCCTGTTTTTTAAATTTGGCATAAGCTTTCGCCATTTTCGTGTGATATCCCCTTCTTGCATAACTTGCCCCATTATATTTTCGGGCAAAACCGGACCAATTCTTGTTTTTAAGGTCGGCAAGCATTCCGGTGTTTGTAATGAAAGTTGCGAAAAGTTCAAGTTGCTGAAGCTCCGAATAAGACATAAGACGAACCATCTCATCCACAGACTCGCAGCCACAAAGCTTGTAATTGAAACCTCCTATCTGAAACATTCCCCAGAACGTGCCCATATTGGCACCCTGCGCGTTTACCTTACGGGCATTGATCAGAAGTGTCCATTCTCTGAGGGCATAACCGGTGAGTCCTGCAGGCACTTTTTCTCCTTTGGCGCCTGATTTGTCCTTAGCCTTGGAACGGAAGCGGTTATACATCGTTCTGTCGAAATTGATCACCGGCACACCCGGTGCCCAGAAACCTTTCATATTGGCACCGGCTTCTATGGAAACCACAGCCTTTATTGCCGCAACCTCCACTCCGAGTTCTTCAGCCACGATACGGAAATCCTCGTCCGACAGTTTCGAATAACGTGTAGACTCATCCACCTCCGGCACCGAATCCACTCTTACCTGGCGGGGTTCTTTCTCACTTCCGGTTTCAGTCTGCTGTCCGGAGACCCCGCAGGCTGGTCCGGCGGCAACCGATGCCACCAGAACCGACCCGAGGATCAGCGATTTCATAATGCCGACACTTTTTCGAGCACCCTGCAGAGATGCTGCCAGAATTTCTCTACTGTCGGTATATACAGTTTCTCATCGGGTGAATGAACGCCTGTCATTGTCGGACCGAAACTTACCATGTCGAGATTCGGATATTTGGCAAGGAAAAGACCACACTCAAGACCGGCGTGAATAGCCTTGATCGCCGGCTTCTTGCCGAAGAGTTCGTCATAGGCTTCGGCAGTGATCTTCATTATTTCCGAATTCATATTGGGAGCCCATCCCGGATAGCCGTCACTGTGAGTGACCTCGGCGCCGGCAAGCTGGAAATGAGCCTCGACCTGACCCGCCATGTCATTCTTGCGGCTCTCGACCGATGATCTCTGCGAAGTTGTGACAACAACCTTGTCATCGCCCACAAGCTTCACACTTGCGAGATTCGTGGATGTCTCCACAAGTCCCTCTATATCGCGGCTCATCGAATACACGCCGTGTGGCGCGGAATATATGGCGCGTATCAACGCTATCGAAGTCTCCGAATCCATGCAGAATTCCGGACGGTCATACTCTTCGATGCGCAAATCCATCGAGGGCTCCACACCGGAATATTCATTGCGGATTTCAGCGGCATATTTGTTGAGGTGATGCATCATCGCCTCCTTGTGGTCGCTGTGTATGCCGAACACTGCGTTTGCCTCACGCGGAATTGCATTGCGGAGATTGCCGCCCTCGAACGAGCACACCGTTATATCCCAGCTCTGCGAGCACTCCCAGATGAAGCGGGCTATGACTTTATTGGCGTTGGCACGACCGAGGTTGATATCGCTGCCGCTGTGACCTCCGAGAAGACCGGTTACCGAAACACGCATATATTTGAAATTCTCCGGAGTGTAACTGCGGCGATATGTAAATGTGGCGGTAGTGTCTATGCCGCCGGCACAGCCCACGAAAATCTCTCCGTCATCTTCTGAGTCAAGATTCAGAAGCATTGTGCCTGTTATCATGTCTTTGCCAAGATTCTGCGCACCCTCAAGACCGATCTCTTCGTTTACGGTAAAGAGAGCCTCCACGGGACCATGCACCAGAGAGTCATCGATCATGACAGCCATTGCCGCCGCCATGCCTATGCCGTTGTCCGCACCGAGCGTGGTGCCACGGGCTTTAACCCATTCTCCGTCGATATAGGTCTGAATCGGATCTTTGAGAAAATCATGCTCTGTGTCGTTGTTTTTTTCCGCCACCATATCCATGTGTGACTGCAGAATCACGGTCGGCGCGCTCTCATGTCCGGGTGTGGCGGGTTTGCTCATGACCACGTTGCCCACCTTGTCAGTGCGCACTTCTATATTGTGGTCTGCCGCGAATTTCAGAAGAAAGTCACGTATCTGCTCCTCATGGCAGGAGGGACGCGGAATTTTTGTAATCTCATCGAAACATTTCCAGATCAATTCCGGTTTAAGGTCTTTTACTTCCATAAAATATGTTTTTTATTATTTGGTTATACCTGTTTATTTGCGTTGCAACGCACGTTTGCGCCCTCATGAATCGGCACACGTACATATGCGGCAACACTCCAAAGTTAACAAAATAATCGGAGAAATAGACGCTTTTTTCAATTTTTTAGTTAATTTTGCATCTCAATAACCTTAAATGAATTAAAAAAAGTGAAATTAACACTACTGATTACTTTATTTCTCGGAATATCGTTACTTTTGCTCTCCTTTCGCTTCGCGGGGGAAAAATCTGTAGGTTGCCACGGACACCAGGGCAATTCCAGAATGAATAAAAAGCAAAGGGTATGATATTTCCATATTACATATAAAAAAACAACATCATAATAAAAATGAAAAAGATCAACTCATTCATTGTGGCATCACTCGCTGTCATCGCGCTAATAGCTACAGCATGCAATTCAGAAGATGCAAAGAAAGATGCACCCGCCGGCAAGGCTAAGGCTGCAAAGACAGAAGTAAATCTTCCCAATTACCGCTATGTGGATCTTGACTCGGTTCTTAGCAAATACAACCTTGCCAAAGACTATAACGAAGAGATGCTACGCATGCAGACAAATATGGAAAGCGCGGCGAAACGCCACGAAAACAAAATCCAGAATTTTGCCGCCACCATGCAGAACAAAATGCAGAACAACGGCTATCTCTCCGAAGCCTCTTATCGTCAGGACGAGCAGACAATCAACAACATGCAGACTGAGGCGCAACGCAACATATCCTCTCTTCAGAACAACTACCAGAACGCAGCGATGCAGGCTCAGCAGGCGGTAATAGATTCAATTACAAAATTCATCAAGGATTACAACAAGACCAGAGGATACGATGCGATATTCCAGAAAGCATCCACCCTCTATATCAATCCCGAACTTGACATAACCGATGAAGTTGTGGAAGGTCTGAACGCAAGATATAACAAAGTGGCTAAAAAATAAACAGGAAGCTGTTGAAAACACATCTTCTGTACTGACCGGGGTCGGCATCACGCCTCCTCCGACAGTCAAACAAACGAACATCGGCACGAAATCTTAAGCGATTTCGTGCCGATGTTTGTTGTATAAGAAATTGATTGCTATCTTTGCAATTGAAATTGCTTTGAAATAATATGATAGAAGACAACATTATAAATAAAGAAGCCAACGAGCGCACTGTGCTTGTCGGGCTTGCCACTAAAGCGCAAAACGAAATCAAAGCCAACGAATACCTTGATGAACTGGCATTTCTCGCACGCACGGCAGGTGCCGAGCCGGAGAAGCGGTTCGTCCAGAAAATGGACTATCCCAACCCGCGAACATACGTAGGCACAGGAAAGCTTGAGGAAATCCGGCAATATGTGGAAGACAACGAGATAGGCCTTGTGATTTTCGACGATGACCTCTCTCCGAAGCAAGTCGCCAATATCGAACGCGAGCTGAAAGTAAAGATTCTCGACCGCACGAGCCTGATTCTCGACATATTCGCAAAAAGAGCACAGACCGCCACTGCACGCACGCAGGTGGAACTGGCACAATATCAGTATCTGCTGCCACGTCTTACAAGGATGTGGACACACCTTGAGCGACAGCGGGGAGGTATCGGCATGCGTGGTCCCGGCGAGACTCAGATAGAGACAGACCGCCGAATCATCCTCGACAAGATCTCAAGACTCAAGGATGAGCTGAAACGCATCGACAGCCAGAAAAGCATCCAGCGCAAAAACCGTGGAAAACTTACGCGAGTGGCACTCGTGGGTTACACCAACGTGGGAAAATCCACGCTGATGAACCTTCTCAGCAAGAGCGATGTATTCGCAGAAAACAAGCTCTTCGCCACTCTTGACACCACAGTGCGTAAAGTCATAATCGACAACCTCCCCTTCCTCCTTTCCGACACCGTAGGGTTCATACGCAAACTCCCCACTCACCTTGTCGATTCGTTCAAGTCAACACTTGATGAAGTGAGAGAGGCGGATGTCCTTGTGCACGTGGTGGATGTCAGCCATCCCCAGTTCGAGGAACAGATCGAGGTGGTGAACAAGACACTTGCGGATGTATGCGGTGCCGCCGAAAAACCGATGATTCTGGTGTTCAACAAGATTGATGCATTCTCTTATACCCCGAAAGACCCTGATGACCTCACTCCGAAAAAAAGGGAGAATATCTCGCTTGATGAATTCAAGCAGACCTGGATGTCGAAAATGAACAACAACTGCGTCTTTATCTCCGCAAAAGAGAAGACCAACATCGATGCCCTCAAGGAGATGCTCTATGAGAAGGCGAAGGAGATTCATACAGAAAGATTCCCGTACAACGACTTTCTCTTCCAGAAATATGATGACCTCGACACGACAATATAGACCGCTGCAATGGTGGGAAATACGGGAACTGGAGCAGAACGGATGCGTTAGCTCCGACTGGGGGCGCGTGCACGTCTGCGACGGCACTGACCTCACGAAAATACGTAATGTGAGATTTGCGGGAGATATCCGGATAGGCGCAGATGTCACAATCGAGAATGTAGGTCTTCTGGAGATGGAGACCGAAGCGCTATGCGGTATAGGCACGGAAGTCTGCGTGCTTGACGAGACCGGTTCACGGAGCGTACGCATATTTCCGGGACTTACGGCTCAGCTTGCGATGCTTGTCGCCCGCGACCCGGCATGGGCGGGAGGTCCTGTAAAGGAATCATTCGACGAACACATTAACAACTACCCTCTTGACAGAGCAATAGGAGACGGAGCGGTAATCCGGAATTGCGGTTTACTGTTCAATGTGGCAGTCGGACGGGAAGTACGCATCGAGGGAGCATCCTCACTCCGCAACGGAGCCGTAATCAACAATGCCGCCCATGGCAGGGCATTGGCGCGTATCGGCGCGGGGGTCGATGCCGACGGATTCATAATTGAAGACGGGGTTGTGGATTCGGCGGCAATCATACGCCACTGTTACATCGGGCAGGGAGCCGTGATTGAGAAAGGGTTCACTGCCCATGACTCTCTTGTTTTCTCCAACTGCTCGCTCGAAAACGGCGAGGCTTGCGCTTTGTTTGCCGGTCCCTACACCGTCAGCATGCATAAGTCCTCTCTGCTCATAGGATGCCAGACAAGCTTCATGAACGCCGGCAGCGGCACCAATCAGAGCAACCATATGTATAAGCTCGGTCCCGTGCACTGGGGGTTGCTCGAACGTGGCGTGAAGACCTCCTCCGGATCATACCTCATGCTGGGTGCAAAAATAGGCGCTTTCTCTCTGCTGATGGGGCAGCATAAGACTCACCCCGATTCTTCACAGTTCCCGTTCTCATACCTCTTCGGTGACGACCGTGGCGCCACAGTGGTGGTACCGGGCGCCATGCTCAGAAGCTGCGGACTGATGAGGGACGAGAAAAAATGGCCGACACGCGACAGACGCCAGAAACGCAGACTGCCTCTCCACGACCGCATTATCTTCGATGTGCTCAATCCCCTGACTGTCGGCGCTATGCTCGATGCACTCGAAGTGATCCGCAAACTTCTCGCACTTCCCGCAGACGATGACCGCTTTCTACGCTACAAAGGCATGAAGTTCACCCGTGCGGCTCTTGAACGGGCAAGTCACCTTTATCGGCTTGCCATCTACAAATATCTCCACCTCCATACCGCCGAGAATGGTTTTCCGGCACGCGAACCGGGTGTGGAAGCTGCCTCATGGGTAGACATCGCCGGATTGCTTATGACCCGCACATCTCTTGAACACGCCATGAGCAAGGAGAGCATAACGGAAATCGAACAGGTGTTCGACAACGCCTTCAGGCATTACCCCAACCTGCAGAGGTCATGGATTGCAGGCAGGTTTGATGACAGCTGGCGCCGCCCCGCCGAAGTAATCGCCGACTACGCCGCCGAATTCGACCGTATGATCGAGGAAGACCGCCATAAATATCTTGACGACCTTGCCGCTCAGAACCAGATGCTTAAGCTATAGAATCAGATTTTAAGCAAATAGTGACACAGCACCCTGCAATTATGCATTCATTTATGTAGTTTTATTGCAAATATCTTGCAAACATCATAATAAATGTATATTTTTGTCCTGATGTATAATACATCAGGACAAAAATCGTTTATAAACCGCCCTAACCAATCAAACGCCATGAAAAAGACTCTCCTATAAGTCGGACAAAGGAATTACAAGAATGACGCGAGACGATGCTGTTGTCAACCATATGCCCGAAGTTCGCCGGAAATTCTCCGATATTTACTTGGAATACAAAAATTTCATCACAGAGGAAGAATTCAATGCTGTCTGGGATCTGGCTGAGAACAAGATTTAGAGAGTGTTTGAATTTAACATGAATTATATAAATCCATATTCACGTGAATGAAAGTTAAATCCAAACACTCTCTTAAAATATTATAATTATGAAACAATATAAAGATATTTTTAAAGAGTGGCATAGTGAATTCCCGGTGCTTTCAAAATATACGGAGAGGACATTGTACATGAGAATAAACCCTCTTATAATTGGATTGCGATTACAAAAAGACCGGTTCGGCGGTGATGACTACCTGCCGGTTCTGGAAATAATTCCTTTATGGGAAGAAAATCCAAAACGATTCGGGAAACCATTATGCTGGGACAATTTACAAGATATGAAAAGACTGGATTTTACAATTATCTATAGCCAACATGATTACTATTTTCCAGAAGCTTTGGCATGCGTGGAAATTCAATTCGGTAAGATTCTGAAAGAGGTGGTATTCTTCAGAGATTTAATGGAATTTAAAAATCATTTAATAAGACAGTTTATAACCAAACATAACCCGTGTAGTTGGATTCGTGTTTTCCAATTGCAGTTAGGTTTAGCCTTATATTTCAACAAACGGGATTTACTGGGACAGATTGAGTTAAATATTGAACGAGAAATCAAATATTGGACACCCAAGTATCTACACTGCGGTGATGAATTAACAATAGATGAGTATAGAGAGCAGATTTACCAACCATTCAAAGACAGAGAGAAATTCATGGCGACAATAGAAATGAATTCTCGAAGACCGAAAGTGGCGAAGCTCAATGTCGGGACAATAGTCGGCATTGACGATTACCACTACGAAACAAAACAATCATGGCTCGACAGACTCCGCTCTTTATTCACAAAACGGTAAAATGCAAAATACCTATGATCAAAACTGCTGTCAGTTATTATTGAACCATAGATAATTTTGAAATTATGAAAACTTATAAAGAAATATTCACGGAGTGGCATAATGAATTCCCTTTCCTTAAACAATATTCACCGTCTACTCTGTTTCAAAAGGTCGGACCGATGCTTATTGGACTCCGGATAGAACAGCCCTGGGAAGAAATTTATCGTGTGATTTTAGAAGCCATTCCATTATGGAAGACGGAACGCAAAGATTTCGGAAACACCATTTTATATGATCCCCTACTTAACAAAAAAGGAGGTCAGGTATTAACCACTTTCAGACATCACGATCTTGATTTTAAAGAAGCACTGGAAGATGCAAAAAAACTGTATGGGTTGGTGTTGACACCAAGTATTCCTCTTAATGATTTGATTGAGTATCTTGATATACAATCAACAAGGCTACATGACAACTGCGGGTCAAAAGGTAGCAGGTCAAAAGGCTGCCGTACAATTGAGCTTGAGCTTGCAATTGCCACATACCTCAATAAGGAAGAGCTTTACAACGATATTTGGGAAGATGCCATTAAGGCAACCAAAGTATGGGATGCCAAGAGGTTCAAAATCTGCATGGGAATTTCAATTGAGGAATGGTTGGAATCATTGCACTCTATGTTCGAAAACAGGGACAAGTTCATTGAGACCGTAGAATGGAATTATCAAAGACCACGGGTAGCGAAACTAAATACTGGATATATCACGAAAGTGGACGAATACACCAGATATGTACCGAAACTTTCCTGGCGTGAGAAATTACGTTCTCTTTTCATCAAATGATTATCTAATGTAAATTCATGAAACATCTGATACTCTTTATTCTATTGAGCATATCCTCGCATATCGGATACGGGCAGCATATCCGGTTCACTTACGATGATGCCGGAAACCGCATCAAGAGGGAGCTTGTCACGATTCAGGAAGTAAACACGCAAGACAGGAAAATGCAGAAATTCCTGACTGGCAACAATCTCGACAGTGAGATAACCATCAACACTGACAAGTCTTCGAACCTGATACACATTAACGCTAAAGACGGGACATTGCAGGGTGAATACAAGATTGCAATGTACAGCATTGTCGGATATATGGTGCTGGAAAGTCAACTACCTATAACGGGATATGCAGAAGTGGATATAAGTCACCTTCCCAAAGGTGTGTATGCACTTGTGGTGACTAACGGAACGGAATCCAAGGCATGGAAGATAACAAAAGCTGAATAGTCAGCCAAGACAGTTGAATGAATAATTCTTTATAATTATGAAAACAAATTACAGTAATGACCGACCTATCGGTCCATTCCAGAGATTGAAAAATTTCTTTTGCCGTACAAAAGGCAATAAAAAAATTGAAGCATACGAACCTGCTTTCAACAGCAAGCAGACTGCTTCTTATGACAGCAAGCCGGAAATTGAAATCCCGGAATCCGAAAAGAAAGATGCCTCCACATTGATGACAGAGGATCGGTTCTGGGGGTTGATCGGAAATTCACAATCCTCCAGCAACATCTATGAAACATTGTCTACCCTTTCGGACGATGAACTGTTCGGATTCAGGTATTGGTGGGAGCATTTCAGCAAAATATCATACCGACAGGATCTCTGGGCAGCCATATATATCTATCGCGGTGGATGCGGCGACGACAGTTTCGACTATTTCCGTTTCTGGCTTATCACGCAAGGTCGCGACGTGTTCTACAATGCCTTGAATAATGCGGACTCACTCTGTGATGTGTTCGCAAATGTAAGAGATGAAGATCCCACAGACGAAGATGCGGATTACCTCGTGATGGACATACTCAACAGACGCAACAACGACAGCGACTATTACTACCGTGCTTTAAAAGGATACAGGATGCCGGAGGAGGAATTACCTGGAATCGAGTTCGAATGGGAAGAGGGAGACGAGGAGTCTATGCGCAGGGTGTGTCCGCGTACTTTTGACCGATGGTGGGGCGAATGCCGTTAGGTGCTAAAGTTCAAACACCCTCAAAACTTTTCGTTTTTTTGTTGCAAATATCAAAATATTTGCATAACTTAGCGTCTACATCAACCTCTCTCGCCTATGCCGACACTCTGCCGCATACCCCTCCCCCTGCTTGTGCTCGTTGTCACGGCTTTCGCATCGTGTCCCCAAGCGCACGCGGATGGCATCCGGTCCATTCGCGGCAAGTCTCTGGCTTCGATGCAGATACACACAGCCGACGGAGACTCTTCTGTCATCGTTCTCTCAGACGCTGAGGCTCTGAAAATCGAGAGTCTCAAAATCCTTTTGTCCGGCGATACTCTGAAGATGTTACAGTTCCCGGACATGCGTCTCGATTTTATGACCGATTCCACAGATCTGCATCTAAAACGCATCGAGGGCCGCACCTGGAGTCTGACTCCGGAACGTCCGGTTACCGTTGCTCCCTTCCCATCCCGCACACTATCCTTCCTTGACTCTCTAAGATATTCCCGCTTCCTTACCGAACAGGCAGAGTTCTGCGGCAAGTGGACCGTCAACAGAAAGGGCACCCTCTCACTTGTCTGCGAAGAGGGCGATACTCTACGCGACGTCACTTCATTCTCTTTCTGTTTCGCGGGTAATACCCGCAGTCTGCGACACATCGCTGCGACATCCGACAGCGTTCCCGCACCGGTGTCGTTCCGCGCCACTTTCTTTATTACGGAGCAGAGCGCCTATCCTGTCGCTGTTTACAGAGAATACCAATGGAAGGATACGGACTTCTCTGCCTTCTCCTATTACCCCCTTCCCGAGCACCCTGACGATTACGACGTAAACAATAAAGCAAAAGGTAAGAAGCGTAGGTTCAATCCGTCGCGCGATTCCGAAGACGAAGGTTCCAATCCCCTGTCAATCGGAGATATGTCAGTTAAAGTTTCTGGAAACGATGTATCTATCACCTTACCGCCAGACTTCCCAATTGGCAACGGCAACTCCTCCCGAGGCAGTAATTCGGCAGACATCTTTTCCGGACTTGTCTCACTTTGCGATATTCAAGGCAGAGTCTATCCATCTGACTATATCGATGGCAATACAGTCAGATTCCATTCTCTGCCGCGGGGAGAATATCTTGTCACATTGCATTACGGTACAAATATTCTGACCCGAAAATTTTTGATTTATTAGAAACTGTTTAAATTTAATTCGAAATTTTTTTATATAGTACATCTTGTGGCTTCCTTGAGGTCTTTTATGGCTGTTTTCACCGAGTCTCATCGGTCACATAGCCCGCTATGCTCCCTCTTCGACTCGTAAAAACACCTCATAAAATCCTCTCAATGAACCTCACAATTAAATTTAAACAGTTTCTTAGAATCTATCTTCTACGGACTGATGAGACCAATAACGATTTACGAACTAACGACTGATGACATTGACTACGACAAGAGGCATACACTTTTTATACAGGGCTATCGTACTGACGGTCCTTACAGCGTATGCCGGCATATCGGAGTCTATGTTCGCGGTGGCGCAGTCGGCAGACAATGCATCGCGGCCTTTCTGGCCTACGGCTGCTGCCGACGAGCGCGTCACGTTGCCGTCACCGGAGGCGGCTTCTCTACCCGTGGCTCCTGAGCCGCAGGTAGATCTTGCCACCGGTCGCGGCTCGCTGTCGTTTTCTCTGGCACAGTGGCAGGTCGGGGCTCACACGATGTCGCTTGGACTAAGCTACCGTTTAGGCGCGTTCCACACCGATGAATTGCCCGGCTGGCTCGGTCTTGGCTGGAGTTTCGAAGGTCTCGGGTCGGTGACACGGCGCATTGTGGGATTGCCCGACGAGATGATGGAGTTTGAACTGCGCGAGAAGAAGGATGCCGATGTAGACTATGTCCGCGACCTGGCACGCTGGCAGAAGGATGCTTCGGTCGACCGCTATTCTTACCGGCTGCCCGGTGCCTCAGGTGAATTCATTATCATGAACGGCAACGTGCTCCATCTGCCATCTTCGCCCAATATCATCGAACTTATCGGGGAGAAGTCGGAGGGCGTCTACAATTTCAGAATCACCACGCCCGACGGCACTAAGTATGAGTTTTGCGAGCGCGAGCATACGCAGCATAGCTATTCGTCGCAGTATATCCAGCCGGGCATCCCTTCACACCCCGGTTTCACAGCCGTGAGCGCCTGGTATCTCAGCCGCATCGTCACACCGGAGAGCGCGGACCAGATTGACATCTCATACAGCGTAATGCCGTCTCTTACGCGCTCGCTCGACCGACCGGCTTACGCCGTGTCGGTGCGCGACGACGGTGGTCTGGAACTCGGCCTCCAGTGGTTGACTGAGACTATCCTGAATTCCGGATTTTCGAAGGCGATGGTCGTATATGCCGACCGACGCATCCCTCTGGGTATTACTTCGCGCACCGGGTCGGTGGATTTCTCTTATTCTTCTACGGCCTACAATGGACGGCAGGAGGTCTACCTCGCCGGTTTCACGCTTTCTAACTCCAACGGCAATATCATAAGGTGCGTATCTTTCAAAACCGAGGGATATGAAAACCGGATGCCGAGACGCAAGCTTACGTCATTCACAGTCAAAGACGACGAAGGCAAACTTGTGGATTCGCATGAGTTTCTTTATAAAGATGACAGAGTCTCGGAATATGGCGATGTGTTCGGTTATCCGAACGCGCCGTCTTCAGACTTTTCAACATCCTTAAGCGTGATTGACGAGGTATTGGTGAGACTGAATCCACGTCGGGCATCCAAGCCGGCGTACATCGCTGCGGGGGCGATGACGAGACACACTTCTGCTGGTGGCGTAATCACCGATTATGTCTATGAGCCGTCTACGGTCCAGGCCGGTGATTCTGTGGCGACCATCGGTGTGCGCATAAAGTCTATAAACGCGAATGATCTTTCCACCGGGCGTGTCATAAAGCGGGAGTTTTCGTATTCTGAGCCGCAGTGCGACATGAAACTTGAGTGGCTGACGCTCTCTGACTTCACCGCGCTCTCAGGGATGAAGTGGTACTCGTCGGGCAACGGTTCTCTGCCTACTTACGAACCGGTCTACGACACTACGGCAACGTTGATGTTCGGTTGTCGCCGTCCGGGAGCACCTCTGGAGTCGGCACGAATTCTTTACGGCCGCGTCGACGAGTCGGTCTCGGGCACAGGCATAGACGTGCCGCTGCTGTCTCGCTATGAGTATGACCTGTCGCGATGCAAACTCCAGAATGACAATGTACTCCAGTCTTCGGGGACACCGTCTTTGGCGCACACCGACCGTTCGCTTTCCATTAGATTTTTCCCCATATATGGCAATTCTTTACGTCATAAGTTGTTCACGTCTTCATCCGTGCAGACTTACCACCGCGAGAGGATCGGAGGCGCACCGGAACTCCGTCGTCTCACCACATTCCGCCACAACGGCAGAGCTTATGAGGCGGTCAAGACCGAGGAACGGTTCTATTTCACCGCCGACTCCACAAGCCGCATGGTGGATTTCTTTCAGGAACCGAGTGTGCGTCAGGTCAGAAATATCTACGGACTTGTGAAGGATGACCTGCAGACGATGCAGGATGTCAACTGCTTCAACGTCTATGTTGATGCGCAGGTACGGCTGCTCGACTCCATCGCCGTGACTCGCCATTTCCCTGACGGTGAGTTAAGGGTGCGCACCACGCGCTTGCACTATACGAGCAAGACTTTGGGACAGGTAATACCTATTGACACATTCATAATCAAGCGCAAGGATATCGGAGACTTCGTCATCAAACCGTCGAACACCTATAATCCATGGAACTCCGGCGAGTTCAGGACCAAGGCTTCTTTTTTCTGCCAAACGGGCACCACCGTGCGCGAAGGCGGGCATGAACTGCAGCATCACACGGCGATTATGGACATGTCGCTGGCACATGCCGACAAGAAAATGGCTTCCCGCGGTCTGCGCTCGCTGCCGGTGCGCGAGATGTGGGTGCTGAACCGTTGCGACACTCTGACCCGCGCTTTCTCTTATGCCGGTTTCCAGTGCGGTTCGCGCTCACTGACGCGGCTTTCGTCTATAAAGACTCTGGTGGGTGCCGACATCAATGATGCCGGTGGAATGCTGGACCGCCTTGATGTCCTTTCCTATTCTCAGCATGGTTTGCCAACGACTGTCACACAGACCGGCAAACCGAAGAAGTCGTATGAGTGGGGATATTCGGACGATGAACTTACGGCGTACATCGAGAGCGACGCATCTGTCGGCGGTTCCGCTCCGAACTCCGGACAGACATCCTGTCCCACGCTGCGACATGAGTATGAGCATGTGCCGCTGGTGGGATGCACCGGCATCTCATACCCTTCTGGCAAGTCGGCGGGGTTCGTGTATTCGGGGCAACGGTTGAGCGAGGTCCGCAATTCTGCAGGCAATCTTGTGCAAGATATCGAGTATCTTCTGTATCAGGAGAGGCAGGACATCGGCATACATGGTGCAAATGAAATACGGACCACGGATTATGGCAAGTCTGCTACGCCTGGCGATGCGGCTTCTGTCGCGAAACATTACGATGGCTTCGGTCTTGAATCTGCAGTAATCAGGGAGGGATATGGCGGTGATGGTCAGGATAATGTCTCGGTCTGCGTCTATGATGCCTTGGGGCGTGTCACGGAGAACTGGTTGCCGTTCTCAGAAGCCACAGCCTCGGATCTGCCGCAGCTGTTTACTAAGCTTACGAAAAGGGAAGAGGCGGCTATTGCTACTTACGACGATGATGAGGCGGTTAGCCTCAGCGTGTATCCGCAGGAGGTGTCAAAAACGCCACTGTCGGTGACGTTAGGGGGCACGGGGTATGCGGAGCATCCCGCCAAAGCATGGGAGACATGCAGTTCTACGACGGTGACCGAACGCAAGGTAAAACGCTGGAAGTGGAATGGTTCGAGACTCAGTCTGGCAGGCATCTATGCAGACGGTGAACTGGACTGTGTGCGACGCGAAGACGGTGACGGGCGTGTCTCGATGGTGTTTACTGATTGTCTGGGGAGGCAGGTGCTCAGCCGGAAGGTTCTATCTGACGATGAGTTTGCTGACACCTATACTGTATGCGATGCCTGGGGCAATCCACTGATCGTTATTCCTCCTGAACTCTCGTCGCAAGGAGGGGGCACGACGGGGTATGTCTCGACCAACCTTATCCGCGACTATGCCTTTATCCGTAGTTACGACAGGAAGCGCCGTTTGCGCATGAGCAAGATGCCGGGGTGCGAGCCGGTGAGGTATGCATATGACGCGGACAACCGACTTGTCTTGTCTCGCGACGGGAATCAGTCGGTGAATGGCACTATGTCTTTTGTGTTGCGCGATGCTTTGGGTCGCGAGGTGCTGGCGGGCACTTGCGCGTCTGAGAACGGGGATGTCTTCGACATCGGCTCCGACGACCTTGAGCCGCCGGTCTGCACGCTGTCTGCTTCGACTACGACGACTTCCGGTTCGCTGACGGGCACTGCGGTCTCGGGGTATGCTGTCGGCGGCGGTTCGCTGTCGCTGCCCGAGAACGCGCAGGTGCTGACGGCGGGGTATTACGACGGCTATTCTTTCTTCTCGGGGGACGCGGATTCGCCATTTGCGGCTGTGGCTTCTCACTGCGCGGCTCCGGTCGGGGCGTTGACGTCACCGAAAGGTCTGCTGACCGCGACGCTGTCTGCGGTCTCTGGGAAGGGCGGTGTCTCCAAGCTACTGCCCTGCGTCAACTATTACGATGATGAGGAGAGGCTCGTCCGCTCTGTGGAGCTGACTCACCGCGGCGACATCCTGACGCGCGATTTCACGTATTCTATGGCGGGCATGAAGCTCTCGGAGAAGCAGACCCTGCTCATGCCTGACGGTACTTCGCATTCCGTAATGACTTCCAACACCTACGATGCGTTCGGAAGACTGACCTCTGCAACGGCATCGTTCGACGGAGGTCCGGCGCAGACACTTCATCGAATGGCGTTTGATGCGCTGGGACGCGTCATCGTTGACTCCATCCCCGCCAACACGACATCTTTCGAATACGACTGCCACGGATGGACCACACAAATCGGACGCACGGGACTTATGCAGAATTATTATTACGCTGACGGCGCGAATCCTTCTTATTCGGGCAAGATAACCCTGCGCTCAATAAATCAAACAGTTATCCGGAATAAGCGAAAATTCACATCTAAAAACATCTATAGTTATGAATACGATGCCTTGGGAAGATTGTCTTCCGCCGCATTTACCCGCAATAACGGCACAGCTCTGACTTCCACAGACTTCTCTACTTCTTACGACTACGACCTGAACAGCAACATAACACAAATTTCACGCAATGGTTTAATAGCTACCAACACTTACGGGGAGATTGACAATGTTTCCCTCTCCTTTTCCGGCAATCAGCTCACCTCCATGACAGAGGAGGCGGGAACTGTGCTGCTCGAGAATTCTCTCGACATACCGGAGGGGATTTGGGAGAACGGTGACTTCGGGTATGATGCCAACGGCAACCAGACACGCGACATGAGCCGGGACATCGAGGATATTAAATATGATTCGTGCAACCGACCGGTAAAAGTCACGACCGCTGACGAGGAAATTGACTTCCTTTATTCTGCCGACGGTACAAAACTGGCGCAGATTATTCCAGAGAACGACATCCGGCGCGACTATTGCGGAGCATTCGAACTTTGCGATGGCGTACTTGAGCGCGTGCATGTCGACAACGGGTTCTTCACCGCCGCGGACTCAGTGCTCCACGTATATCTCCGCGACATTCAGGGCGGAGTGCTCGCAGTCTACAATACAGCGGGGTCACAGATGGAGCAGATTGTGGAGACTTACCCATACGGAATGCCGCATTCGTCGGGAACGTTGTCTGAGGTGGACGTAAACCGCCGGTGGTTCGGAGGCAAGGAGTTCACTGCCGAGTCGGGAGTGAACCTCTACGACTTCAACGCCCGCTGGCTCAACCCCGCGCTGGCGATGTTCACCACTCCCGACCCGCTCGCCTTCAACACCCCCGACGTCTCCCCATACACATTCTGCGCCGGCGACCCCGTAAACTACTCCGACCCAACAGGAGAGGTTATCATTTTCATCAATGGTTTCCATTGGGGAGACGGAGGTAAATCTGAGTATTGGGAAGGCTTAGACAAGCGCATAATGCATAGCTTTGGCGACTATAAATGTCTATACTTCGATGGCTCTTTTGGAGGCTATAAGAACTTCCCAAAAAATCTGAGCCATCATTATAGATTTAAGCATGGATTTGAATTGGGATATAAAATGGCTTGGATAATTAGAGAGTCTCTAAGCCCAGACGAAACAATCAAGATTGTTTCTCACAGTATGGGCAGTGGCGCTTCAAAAGGTTTTATCTTAGGGCTTACTAGTCTTCCCGAATTGGGAGACAGGGTACTTTGTGAAATTGACCTAGCACCATATAAGTCTGGAAGACAGCAAGCAAACCCTGTCGTTCCGACTTTGGGGATTTCTCATCATTATGATCCATGGGTCTGGAAATCACGAATTCAGAATGCAAAAAACTATCATATTCCTTCAATAAAGCCATGGAATTCTCATTCTATAACAACATTCCCTAATGATCTAAATTTAATCAAACAATGGATGAAATCCTTAATCGATCCGGATAAAAACGAGAATGACACATCAGACAAAACAAAGCAATAAGTTTTCGTTATGAAACGGACATGAACGGCTTTCGCCAAAGGGAATGAAAATTGACGGGATTTAGTTACGTTTGCCACTGTAACCAACACCTATTTTCCTATGGCAAGACAGAAACAAAACCAAGAATTCTAAATATAACACATTTATGAAAGCAATTGATTATCTTTCCGGCTATTGGAAGTTTCTACGGATTCTCATTGTCATAGGCATGTTTATTCTTAGCGATATAGCAGTAACTTTAATTTTTGCATTTGGTCTATTTCCCGAATACGCGATAGAAATGGTTCTCACAATGGCAATCTACATGGTTCCTGCCTTATTCGTCAACACAACATATATTTGGTTATGTTATGTGGTGAAAATTGACAAGTCACTATTTCTAAACTATAAACACGCTTTAATCGAAATACTCGCCTATATCCTTATCTTTTATCTTTTTCTGATATTCGATGGTGTGACAGGACGCATTTTGGGCAATTATTTAGAGTTTCTTATAACAAATATCGAATCTGACATCGTCATCTCTTTCTTAATGACGCTTTTCCCATTCATAATTATCATGCCGGCATGCTTTGTTTATTACCACATAATCAGGAAACATCTAAGAAAACATCGTAGACAGAGAAATGCCGATGCAAAATAATTCAACCCTCGATCGGCAAAAAAACTTGTGAATCCCGGCTCACGGCAGCCCTATATATCAGTTTTTTTTATTAACTTTGTTTTTTGAATGGACTCTTTCTAAACGAGTTCGGCTCATATAAGAGCTGACCGGATGAATGAGTCTGACTCCGTTGCATGAAAATGCAGCCGAGCTTCGGTCTGAAACCGAAATTAAACGACAATATCAACAGATAAGCAATAATTCTCATGAACGAATTAGCCACGAAGTACGATCCCTCTGCAGTGGAGGAGAAATGGTATGCATACTGGATGGAACACCGTCTGTTCCATTCCGAACCGGATGAGCGCGAACCCTACACGATTGTGATACCGCCGCCAAACGTAACCGGAGTGCTACACATGGGGCATATGCTCAACAATACGATTCAGGACATTCTAACGCGTCGCGCCCGCATGCAAGGTAAGAACGCGCTGTGGGTGCCGGGAACCGACCATGCGGCAATCTCCACTGAGGCAAAAGTCGTGGCTAAGCTCGCTTCCGAAGGAATAGCCAAAACCGACCTTTCCCGTGAGGAGTTTCTTAATCATGCATGGGATTGGACAAACAAGTATGGCGGCATAATCCTGCAGCAACTTCGCAAGCTCGGAGCATCGTGCGATTGGGAACGCACTGCGTTCACGATGGATGACATCCGATCTGAAAGCGTGATCCGCGTCTTCAACAAACTGTATGACAAGGGTTACATCTATCGGGGTGTGCGCATGGTAAACTGGGATCCCAAGGCTCTGACGGCACTGTCGGATGAAGAGGTTATCTACAAAGAGGAACAGAGTCATCTCTTCCATCTCCGCTATCGCGTAGAGGGAGAAGAAGATAAATATATCATAGTTGCGACAACCCGTCCCGAAACCATTCTCGGAGACACCGCTGTCTGTGTGAATCCTAACGATCCCCGCTACACCTGGCTAAAAGGGAAAAAGGTCATTGTTCCACTCGTTGGTCGTGCCGTGCCTATCATAATGGACGAATATGTGGAAATGGATTTCGGCACAGGATGCCTCAAGGTCACTCCCGCGCATGATGTCAACGATTATATGCTCGGTGACAAATACAACCTCCCCTCAATTGACATATTCAATGACAACGGCACAATATCCGAAGCCGGTGGAATGTATGTCGGCATGGACCGTTTCGATGTCCGAAAACAGATCATGATTGATCTCGACAAGGCAGGACTCGTCGAAAAAGTGGAAGACTACGTCAACAAGGTTGGACACTCCGAGCGCACGGATGCGGTGATAGAACCCAAACTGTCCATGCAATGGTTCGTGAAGATGGAAGAAATTGTCAAGCCTGCTCTCGCCTCAGTAATGGACGATGACATCAAATTCATACCCGCTAAATTCAAAAACACCTACCGCCATTGGATGACCAATATCAAAGACTGGTGCATCTCCCGTCAGTTGTGGTGGGGACACCAGATACCGGCTTGGTTCCTTCCGGAAGGGGGCTATGTAGTCGCCGAGAACGAAGAAGAGGCACTGCTGAAGGCTATAGAAAAGAGTGGTAATGCAAGTCTCACAATTGCCGACCTCAAACGCGATCCTGACTGCCTTGACACATGGTTCTCATCTTGGTTATGGCCAATTTCGTTGTTTAACGGAATCCTTGATCCTGACAATAAAGAGTTTAAATACTACTATCCGACTGCAGATCTTGTGACAGCACCTGACATTATTTTCTTCTGGGTTGCACGCATGATCATAGCCGGATACGAATTTGCAGACAACAAGCCATTCAACAACGTATATTTCACAGGTATCGTCAGAGACAAGATTGGACGCAAGATGTCGAAATCACTCGGCAACTCCCCAGACCCTCTTGATCTTATCGACAAGTTCGGTGCTGACGGAGTGCGCATGGGGCTTATGCTCGGAGCTCCGGCTGGCAACGACATAATGTATGACGATTCTCTTTGCGAGCAGGGACGCAATTTCTGCAACAAGATATGGAACGCTTTCCGTCTCGTAAAAGGCTGGGAGGTCAGCGATGAAGCGCAGCAGCCGGAGAGTGCAGCAGCCGGGATCAGATGGTTTGCCGCTAAGCTCGGCAACACTATCGCAGAGGTCGATGACCTCATGGGCAAGTTCCGTATCTCGGAGGCGCTTATGGCGATTTACCGCCTTTTCTGGGATGAATTCTCGTCATGGTATCTTGAAGTGGTGAAACCGGCATACGGACAACCGGTCGACAAGAAGACTTTCGATGCCACACTCGGCTTTTTCGACACTCTTCTTCGTCTTCTACATCCTTTCATGCCTTTCATAACAGAGGAATTATGGCAACATCTCGCGGAACGCAAAGAAGGCGAAAGCATCATGTATGCCCTTCTTCCTGAAGCAACTGTCTGCGAGGCTCCCATACTCGCACAGTTCGAGACACTTAAAGAAGTGATCGCGGGTGTACGCACTATCCGCAAACAGAAACAGATTGCTCAGAAAGAGCCTCTGGTTCTTCACATAAAGGGAGCGCACGACAACTCTCTTGACGCTATCCTTGCCAAGATGGCAAACCTCTCAGCCATAGAGCAGGTTGAGGAAAAAACAGCCGCATCATCAGCATTTATCGTTGGTGCAGTCGAATACAGTGTGCCTCTCGAAAGCAAGATAAACGTGGAAGAGGAACTCGCCAAACTCAACAAGGAACTTGAATATTACACCAAATTCCTTGCCGGAGTGGAGAAAAAACTATCTAACGAAAAATTTGTCAACAACGCACCTGAGGCTGTTGTGGCAGTCGAGCGCAAGAAACAGAGCGATGCCACCGAGAAGCTGGAAGCGATCCGCGCCTCCATTGCAGCTCTCAGACAATAAAACTGACATGCGTCAATAATGCAATATGATAAAAGGAGAGCGGACAAACTGCACTGCTCTCCTTTACTTATCGGCATACTATTGTATAAACTTGAACCAACCGCTTCTGAATTACAGATTTACTTAAAATTACAGACTTATGAAATTAACAGGAGCAATTTATGCATTACTTTCGCTTGCAGCCTTTTACGGAATATCCACACAGGCACAGCGATATGTCGGCGGCGACATTTCACTTCTTCCCGACTATGAGGATGCCGGTGCAAAATATAAGGATCATGACGGCAAACCGATCGCTGATCTTATGCCGTGGCTGAAAGAGGAAGGGATGAACGCCATGCGCGTGCGTCTATTCGTAAACCCGGAGAAATATCGCGAGAGACATCAGACAGACTGAATGGTATGACATTAACGGCAGACGCGTGCCTTATCCCGTCGGTTCAGCCACACCCGGTCTGTATATCTCCCAAGGCAGCAAGATACTTGTCAGATGAAAAGAATCGGAATACTGAGCGACACCCACGGCATGTGGGACGACCGCTATGCCCTGCATTTCAAAGATTGCGATGAAATATGGCATGCCGGAGACATCGGTGACTATGCCATAATCGAACGTTTGCGTGAAACAGCCCCGGTAAGGGCAGTTTCCGGAAATATTGATCACGGCATGGTCAGACGCAAATGTCCCGAAACCGATATTTTCACAATAGAAGGTGTCAGGGTGCTGCTCACCCATATCGGGGGTTATCCGGGCAAATGGTCACCGGGTATGAAGAGACTGCTAAAAGAGGAGAGAATAAAACTGATGGTCGACGGTCACTCCCATCTGCTTAAAATCATTTTCGACAACGAGCTTGACCTGCTCCACATAAATCCAGGGGCTGCCGGCAACCAAGGGTGGCAGAGAGTGCGCACGCTGGTACGCATCACCATTGACGGCACAGAAATGCGCGATTGCGAAATTATCGAACTGTCAAATTAAACCAGCATGACAATGCGTCTATGACCCTCCTCCGCGCCGGAAGACTCCGGGGCTCACTCCCGATGTCCGCCTGAACATCATGCAGAAATGTTAAATTGATAATTTGACATACACCGGTATCGACATCAGCAAAGCGATTTTTTGAGATGTCAAACATGGCTCCCGGCACAATTATCATCAAGGCAACTACTGACAACCGCAATTCTTAAACAAAATACATACTTAAATGATCATGTTAAAAAAAATATTAATTTCATCCATATCCGTACTGACAATATCGGCAGCGATACAATCCGGATATGCCAATGAGGTTCCACAACCGACTATCAAAGTCTCAGAAGCTGACGAACCTATGGCAAAGGGGACATTTGAACCTGAATGGGAGTCTCTGCGCAAATACAAGACTCCGGAATGGTTCCGCAACGCGAAATTCGGCATTTGGGCGCATTGGGGACCGCAATGCGTGGAAGGATCCGGCGACTGGATGGCACGCGGAATGTATCAGGAAGGCTCACATGCATACAAACATCACGTTGCCAACTACGGGCACCCTTCGGAAGTCGGTTTCAAGGATATACTGCCGCTTTTCAAGGCTGAACAGTGGAATCCTGACAGTCTTGTGGCAATTTACAAAAGTATTGGTGCGCAATATTTCTTTGTGCTGGGCAACCATCATGACAACTTCGACCTCTGGGACAGCAAATACCAACCGTGGAATTCTGTAAATATCGGTCCTAAACGAGACATTCTCGCCGAATGGGCTGCGGCAGCCCGCAAGCATGGTCTTCCTTTCGGGGTCAGCCTGCACGCAGACCATGCCTGGACATGGTATGAGCCTTCCCGACGTTATGACCGCAATGGGGACAAGATGGGAATCCCTTATGACGGGGTCCTGACCACTGCCGACGGCAAAGGAAAATGGTGGGAAGGAATGGATCCTCAGCAGCTCTATGTGCAGAACCACCCTCTCAGCGAAGGCAGCTGGGCAGACGGCATGGTCGGAAAACAATGGGGATGGGGAAACGGCGCGGCACTCCCGTCTGAAGAATTCTGCACCAACTTCTACAACCGCACGCTTGATGTTATCAACCGTTACAATCCCGATCTGCTGTATTTCGACACCACCGGCGTACCGTTCTACCCGGTAAGCGATGCCGGACTCAAGATAGCGGCGCACTTCTACAACCATAACATGCAGACCCACGGAGGAAAGAATGAAGCCGTGATGTTCGGCAAGATTCTTACCGATCTGCAGAAAGAGGCATTGGTATGGGATGTTGAGCGAGGCGCACCTAACGAGATAATACCCCTTCCGTGGCAATCATGCTCATGTATCGGAGGCTGGCATTACAATACCGACATATACAACAAAGGACATTACAAATCGGCGCAGACTGTAATCAGACTTCTTGCCGACATAGTGAGTAAAAACGGTAATCTCCTTCTCAACATCCCGCTACGCGCTGACGGCACTTTCGACGACAAGGAAGCAGTGATAATAGACGGTATCGGCAAATGGATGAACAGAAACAAAGAAGCGATTTTCGACACACGTCCCTGGAAACGGTTCGGAGAGGGTCCTATTGCAGAAAGAGCCATACCGCTCAATGACCAGGGATTCAACGAGGGAGCTTATTCCGACATGACCGCCGAAGAGATACGTTTCACATCAAAAGACAAAACGTTGTATGCCATTGTGCTTGCATGGCCGGAAGACAATAAAGTAAACATCAGATCACTCTCCTCCGGCAATACCAAAGTAAAACGCGTGGAATTGCTCGGACACGGACGCGTAAAATTCAGACAGACATCCGGAGGGCTCGCGGTGTCGTTGCCAAAAGATATGGAATATAAAACCATACCGGTATTGAAGATTCACTGACAAACGATCTCTGAACCAGTTTAGAAGCTGTGTCTGATATAATAAAACCGGAGAACGGGATGCCCCGCTCTCCGGTTTTCGCATTGTGTGTTTTATGTGGTATAGATTGTGTGTCAGAGGGGCAATACAGAGATAGCGAAACCTCCACCCGCCGCCTCATATATTTTCATTTTCGTTTTGGGTGTCACGTTTTTGGTTTCAATCACGTATGCCTGAGGATTATTTCTGTAGTGTGCGTCTTTGGCATCGCGGTATACAACCGCCTTGTATTTTCCGGCAGGAAGGAAACTGAAATCCACTTCGGCGGTGCGGGGATCGGCACCGTTTGTGCCGCCGACAAACCATTTCTCCCCACCTTTGGCTTTTCTCGCCACAGTGAGATATTCCATAGGTTCTGCCTCAAGGTAATAACTTTTGTCCCAGTCGAGCGCCACATCCTTGATGAACTGGAAGGCATCCATGAACTTCTCGTATGTCTCAGGAAAATCAGCTGCCATCTGAAGCGGACTTGACATTGTGACATAGAGCGAAAGCTGGTTTGCAAGCGTGGTGTTAACCCATGATGTGTTTTTGGGATTATACTTGCGCATATCGTTTTCGAACAGTCCGGGTGTGTAATCCATCGGTCCGCCCACAAGGCGTGTGAAAGGAAGAATAGTTGTGTGGCTCGGCTTGCTTCCGCCGAAAGCCTGATACTCGGAACCGCGTGCCGACTCATTGCCGATGAGGTTTGGCCATGTGCGGCATATTCCGGTGGGACGCACAGCCTCATGAGCATTGACCATTATCTTATAGTCGGCGGCTTTCTCCACAGCATACTGGTAATGGTTTACAAGCCATTGGCTGAAATGGTTGCTTCCTGCAGGGATTATGTTGCCCACATATCCGCTTTTTACCGCATCATAGCCGTTGTCCTTCATAAACTGATATGCCTCGTCCATGCGGCGTTCGTAATTACGCACTGAGCTTGAGGTCTCATGATGCATGATCATCTTCACACCCTTTGATTTCGCGTAATCCCGTATCGCGGGCAGATCGAAATCAGGATAGGGAGTGACAAAATCAAACACTTCGTCCTTCATCTTGCCGGACCAGTCTTCCCAGCCGATGTTCCACCCCTCGACGAGAACTCCGTCGAATCCATGCTCTGCTGCGAAATCTATGTATTTCTTAACATTTTCTGTTGTTGCGCCATGCTTTCCATGCGGTCTGGTTTTGGTATAATCCACCTTGTCAAGGTGAATGTTGGGTAGGTCATTGGTATAGCTCCATTTGCTCTTGCGGTTTATCATCTCCCACCATACCCCCACATATTTCATGGGTTTTATCCAGCTTGTGTCCTCAATCTTGCAGGGTTCGTTAAGATTGAGCGTTATACGGGAAGCGAGTATATCGCGGGCGTCATCACTGACAATGACCGTGCGCCAGGGAGTGACGCAATCAGTCTGCATATATGCTTTGTCGCCGACAGCGTCAGGCGTGAGCATAGCCTTGAACGTGTTCGTATTCGGTTCCAGTTCAAGGTGCATACACGGATAATTGACCAACGCCGCCTCATGCAGGTTGATATAGAGACCGTCGTCGCTCTTGAGCATCAACGCAGTCTGGACACCGCGCTCCGAAGGGACGGTTGTCCAGTCATAAGTGGGACCGCGAACTTCGTCCGCCTTTGAGGGAATCTCCGACATGCGGCTACGGGTGTAATCAAATTCCTGAGTGTCGTAATCAGCGGGAATCCAGTATGCTTCATGGTCGGCTGGCATCGCGAACTCCGTCAACTCATCTGTAATCACGAAATAGCTGAGACGTTTCTGCATCGGAAATTCATACCTGAATCCGAGTCCGTCATCAAAAAGGCGAAAGCGTATAGACATCAGACGCTTCGTGTCTTTCTGTTTAAGGTTAACTACCATTTCTTTGTAGTTATTACGGATCTCCTTTTCTTCTCCCCAGACAGGCTGCCATGTTTCATCAACAGACAGAGTATCTACAGACACAACCTCAAAACCGTCTTTGAGATGCCTGCCGTCTTTAACCTGTTTGGTCTTCTTGATTTCAAATCCGAGACGACTGGGATTCACCACTGTTTTCCCTTTGAAATCTAATGTATACTGAGGGGTCCCCTCACCGGTAAGGGTGAATTTCATAGACAATGCACCGTCCGGAGACTTAAGAATCTGCCCATTAGAAGTCAACGCAACCGTGGCAAATAAGAATAGAGCAGCTATGCTCTTTAATCTTTTTGTCATATATATGATGTTAGGTTTAATTTATTCTAATTTTGAAAGCACATATATTTCGAAAAGAAACATTTTGCATTTCTTTTGCAAAGATATTACAATTAATCTGAATTTACAATCTTATGGCAATATCTTTTCATTTTTTAATATTTTAAGTTAAAATACAATGTATTCCCACACTCTGAAGAGTTATTTCACGTTAATGAGACATGAACAGGAATTATAATGAAAAACCTTCCGCCGAGAGCATTGCAGCAGTAAAGAGGGCACGCAATCAGGCGGAAGCTGAAAACAGACCGGTAAGAATATTGTTCGTCTGCCTCGGCAATATCTGCCGCAGCCCTGCGGCAGAAGGTATAATGAGGAAAATTACCAAAGATATGCCTGATGACAAGCGTCCGGAACTTGATTCGGCAGGATTCTACGGTGGACACGCCGGAGACCTTCCCGACCGCAGGATGCGCCACGCCGCATTCGGGCGCGGACTTCACCTTGACCACAGAAGTCGCGTGATTCGCACCTCGGATTTCGAATGGTTCGACCTTATCATAGGCATGGACGACCGCAATATTGATGATCTCCATGATGCCGCACCCTCTCCCGAATCTGAGTCGAGAATCGCTCGTATGAGCGATTTCGCCGTGCACTACCCTGAAGCCGATTCTATTCCAGACCCTTATTGGGAAGGAGCCGCAGGATTCGAGATCGTGCTGAATCTGCTTGAAGATGCATGCTCCGAACTGAAAAAACATATCTGAAAGTACAAACAGATAAAAGAGACAGACGGTTCCGGATAGATTCTTCCGGAGCCGTCTGTCGGTTTGCACACTTCAGATGACAACTGTCAATTGTCGATATTGAATTCATCCACGGTAACGTTGAAGTCGATAGGCTTAAGCACGTTCGGATTGTCAATCTTTATATTATAGATATACGAGCAACCTGTTTTCCATTCAGTAAGAGTAGCGGTTGTCAGAGGATATATGAGCCTGCCACACGAACTCTGCGGCACAAGCAGATAATCAGGAGTGTCTTGGCGAGGCCAGATTTTAGCACCTGACGCGGCATCAAAAATCTCACAATCAACCTGAATTGCATTTCCTGTGAATTCGCTTCCGTTGAAATCCACTGTAGTCAGCGGCTGAGGCAACATATAATCAATATTAAGATTGTTTTCAGTAACATCCACCGGTGTGCTTGTCAAGGTCAGTGCATCCTCTGGTGACAATGCATAGAAAATAAGAATGTCGAGAGGTGAATTCAGATTACTCCAACTTCCAACGCCTTGTTGCGAACCGGCGGCAGTAGAGACAGACGGAAAGGTGAAAGATCCCTTGTGATTTACGTTAAGCAACGAGATATGATTCACTGTTACCTTGATTGCTGAATTTGAACTGCTCAACCTGACATTGACCTTCGACATCGCATGACGGAAATTCATCATCACCGGTGTAGACTTGGCAACTTGTCCTACAGTCACGGCATACAGGAAGTCTGTGGAGCCCTGATTGTTATAATTGACAATTGAATTCAGCCCGGAAGATTCGACATCTGGTGAGTTTGATATATCCGGACTATATGCGTAGAAATTGACAGGAGTCTCGGGCCAATACATAATTGGGGAATATGACCATGTCGCGCCGTCTCGGTTCACTGTCACATTCTCCATATATGGTTTACCAGCCGTAAAGGCATAAACCTGAAAACTATTTATCGTGGAAGTTGTAGTGGCGGCAGACCGCGTGGTATTCGGCACAAGCGCGCCAAAACTGATTGCATTTCCCGTGTCCCGCTCAACAACCGGTTCATTGTCTGAACAAGAGGTAATCATTCCCGTACCGACAATCGATGCTAAAATTACATACAGTGTTTTCATAGTAGTGTATTATTATAAATTTTTTATTCAGGAATTGATATCGATGATATACGTATTCCACCCGTCTACAGTAACATCAAAAGCTCCGTCACCGGCAGGAGGACCGGACTCCGGCAGTTCAATCCCTCCTACTTTGAGAATAACATCCATTTTATCGGGAGCTTCCAGAATCTGGCGAGACACATCAAATTCATATTTGAATTTATTGCCATCTACAAGCCAGAAATAAAGCGTAAGTTTATGTGCCGTATCTTCATCCGCAGCCGGACCAAATGTATAAATTGAGCCCGACACCTCTCCTTCTCCGCTCCTCTCAGCGGCAAGCGGTAAAGTAACATGGTCTCCGGAAGTCTCTTCTGTCGCCAATTCAAGACTCGGTGACATCCCGCTTAACGAGGCGCACATACGAGCCACTCCCGAAAGATTACTGATATCCGAGACGACATAACTATAGCGGGGTGTCAGCAAATGAGGATAAATAAAAAGTATACGGTCACTATAGCTGATTTCCGGATCATCTTCTTTCCTGCGGAGTTCCACACCGCTTGCTTCAAGAGAAAACCATTCCACGCATTCTCCCCACATCTCATCAGGCGCTTCCATCACCTTCTCGCCCTCTTCCGTGACTGCAGCACCTATCACCTCTCCCGGACCGGCGGTTAAAAGACCATTGTAAAGTCCTGTTTCCCTGCAATAACAATAAAACTTGGAATAATCTCCTTCATTTCCGAATAACACCCGTGAAGTGTCATCATTAAATGAAAGAACATGAAACACTCCGTCAGGAAGCATCAACGGACCGCCATCTTTCTTAGGGAAATCGAAACGCCACGGCTCTCCTCCCGAAACGGGAAAAAACATATAAGCCATACCCGCAGGATCGGCATCAGGACATTCATGCCAGTCGCTGAAAACATCAAAGGAACCTTCCTCCTCGTTGATTTCACAACAATAATGATTGTCATATATCCAACTGCAGCCTGACAATATCAGACACGAACAAACGACGCACAAATCAATCAATATGGTTCTAACTACTCCTATCACATCTATTCATTTTATATTTAAACGCTTTCCCCGTATTGCAGGTTTATGTCAAATCCTTTAGAGTGAACTCGTATTGACTAATTTTTTCTTAAGCTAAAAGTCAATTGGAGATCGCAGGGGAAGATGCGACACGCGTTGCAGACAGTTCTATGTCGCGCGCCAGCTTTCCGGTTTCTTTGATAAAATGAAAGAGTTCTACAGCAGGTGCCATATCAAGCCGTTTACCAGACTCCGCAGGTCCGCTCCATGATTTAATATCATCCGATATTTTCCTTACGGCATCATCCAAAGTATGCATCGATGATTTATGCAGTTCTCTTTCCGGCCAGTCTTTCAATAAATCTTCCGAAACAAACATCTGACATGCGGCAACAAAACCAAAACTGTCCTCAAGAAGTTCAGGCCACAATGTAAGGTCTACCCTCGACTGCAGGGAATCAAGATAAAGGCTTGTAGCCGACGCACATGCCATCAACCCCTCCACAGCCGCACGCGATGAGTGGTCTGTAGGAATCCCTGAAGGAAGATAAAGGTCATGCATATCGTTGAAACTGAAATCAGGATTATATTCCCCGCCTTCTCCCCTTCTTGACAAAGGAGTTGTAACGGCGTAACAGAAAGAAAGATATAGATTGAGTTTATGCAGCAGCACCGGTATATTCTTCATAAGTTTCTCATATTCCGATGATTTATGCACTCTCCGTTGCTTTTCAATCTCAGACTCCACATCTATCTCTGATTTCATGGAACCAACTGAATTAAGGAAAAAGCCGAGAAAAATCAAACCGCACATAACCTCTATTGCCGTGACTGCCTGCGCCCATCCGTGGGCGGGTGTATAATCGCCGAAACCGAGAGTGGTGATGGTCACGATACTGTAATAAAGCCATGACCCGAAATCGGTGCCGGCATCCTGCGGAATCCTGAACTGCCCGTCTGGCATCAGATAATACACAAGCGCAAAAAGCGGCATAAGACAGATATACAGACATATCCATACAATAGGTCTTACATTCGACACAACTTTCCAGAAATGTTTCAGTTTGTTGGACACAGCCTCATTCATAATCATAACTTCTATGCTTTCGAGATAAATACCCGTTAATCGGAATTAAAACAAACCACAAGAGACAATGGTTTCTCAAATTTTATTTGTAAATTTGTAATCCAAACATCACAGCACATGAAACTCCACAAACCGATTATGGCACTGACTGCGATATGCGGTCTTTTCAGCACTTCGTTTGCAGACATTAAAGGAATCTGGAACGGCACGCTTCAGGTTACCCCACAGGTAAAGATGCGTCTCGCTTTCCATATCCCGGATCCGCAGTCAAAACCACATGTGATCACGATGGACTCTCCGGACCAGGGAGCATACGGGATAGAGGCGGAAGTCAGTCATCTGTCGAACGATTCTGTTTCCTTCTCCATTCCCCGCATCGGAATGAACTACACAGGATGCGTAAAGAACAACATCCTGACCGGCACTTTCCGCCAGGGAGGTCTGAGCATACCTCTCGAACTCACACCGGGAGAGGTTGTCAGAAACCGCCCCCAGACACCGCAGCCACCATTCCCCTACACAACGGAAGACATTTGCATCACCAATCCGGAGTGTAAAGACGTGACGCTTGCCGCCACTCTGACGCTGCCGGAAAATGCAGACCGAAAGACTCCTCTTGTAGTGATGGTCAGCGGAAGCGGGCTGCAGAACAGAGACGAGGAACTGTTCGGGCACAAGCCCTTTGCTGTAATCGCCGACTACCTTGCCCGCAATGGCATCGCTTCGCTTAGATATGACGACAGAGGATTTGCCGAATCGACAGGAGACCCTGCGACGGCAACCACTTACGACAACGCCTCGGATGCGGCAGCTGCAATCAGTCATGCCCGCTCAGGCAAACGTTTTTCAAAGGTCGGCATTCTCGGACACAGCGAAGGAGGAATGATAGCCTTCATTCTCGGCGCACGCAAAAACGCCCCCGATTTCATAGTCACAATGGGTGCTCCGGCTGTCAGGGCAGACAGTATCCTGCTGTATCAGAACCGACGTGTGATGGAAAAATCCGGAATGCCTCAAGACATGACTGATGAATACATCAAGGCTCTCGGCAAGCTTCTGCAATATAAAATCGACAACCCGGGAAAAAAGATAACATCCGATGAAATGGAGATTTTCTGTACCGGATGGGGAGCCAAGCCTGTATACAAGGAATTGTCTGAGGCTTTGATGAAGAATTTCAGCGAGCCTAAACCCTGGATAGACACTTTCATAACGATAAATCCACAAGAGACCTTAGGCAAGACAAAAGTGCCCTTGCTGCTTCTTTACGGAGCAAAAGACACACAGGTGCCTCCATCGCTCAACGAGACACCGGCACGCCGTCTTGCCCCCAAAGCTGATATCCGCGTCTATCCTGACCTGAACCATCCCATGCAACACGCGAAAACGGGAGACCTGACAGAATATGCGGAAATAGAAGAAACAATCTCACCCGATGTTCTTTCCGACATAGCGGAATTCATAAAGAGCCTATGATTGATTCAGAGAACGGATTTATCACCGCCACATCTAAAAAGGAACGCCCGCGCACTCTGGTCCATCATTTGAAACCGAGTATCAAATCCGTAATGGGTCCGGCAAGGAATGCGGTGAGAATCCCGTTTATTATAAGTCCTAAAGTTGCGTAGGCTCCATACCGTTCGCCATATTCGCTGATTCTGCTCGTGCCTATCACATGCGCCGCAGTCCCCATGCTCAGGCTTTTGGACACCGGAGCCTTCACATTTCCCCACGACATCATCTTGAGCCCGACCACTGCGCCGATCATACCAACAATAACTACTATCGCGGAAGTCAGAGCCGGAATACCCCCTATCTGCCGGGAGATTTCTATGGCGATAGGCGTTGACACCGATTTCGGAGCCAGAGACCGGATAACCTCCTCGCTCGCACCAAGCCAAGATGCGATCAGCACCACCGAGACAATTCCCACGACACAACCGGTCAGTTCTGCCACAAGAAGCGGTATAAACTGGCTCCTGATATGTTTCAGCTCATTGTAAAGAGGCAATGCCAATGCTACAATTGCTGGCTTCAGCCAGAATTCAATCATGCGTCCGCTTTCATAATACTCGCCGTATGAGATACCTGTGAGTTTAAGGAAACCAATCAGACTCGCTATGGTGAATATCATCGGATTCAGCAACGCGATTCCGCTTTTCTTCTGAATCCAAGAAAAGACTCCAAAGAGAAGGAATGTCAATGTGATAAGAAACAATTCGCTTCTGATTATAAGTGCAATATCCATATGAATATATCTTTTCCGTGTGTTTATTTGGAATTACGTTTAATCCGTCTGTGCATGAACTGGTGAAGCCGTCCTGTAACCACTATCACAAGGAAGATACTCACTACTGTTGCCACCGTTATGGGTATCCACTCCGCAGCAATTATATCGAAATAAAGCATAAGAGCCACTCCCGGCGGCACAAAGAAAAAAGCCATGTTCTTTATCAGAAAGCGACAGAGCGGAGCTATAGAATCCGGTTTCACCACTTTTCGCTCCAAAAGAACTGTAAGAACGAGCATGCCTATTATACTTCCGGGAATGGAGACGCCGGGAATCATCGCAATCAATTCGCCGGCAAGAAGACAGGCGAAAATTATTCCGAATTGTTTTGCCATAAATATCTTTTATCATTTTCACGGCAAATTTAACAAATTATACCTATTATCCGGTCGAATCTGATGCAAAATATTTTGGCAGGCTAAATAAAAATTCGTTATATTTGCAATATTATTTACGAAACGATTTTACAATGATTGATATAAAAAGCCTGAAAGACAAAATCTTGAGCGGCAATCTCCTTTCGCGGGAGGAAGCTCTCTCCCTCTGCGATGTAGAACCACATATGCAGGATGATCTATGGAACGCGGCTGAAGAAATCACAAAAGCACTTTGTGACAAGACATTCGATTCCTGCTCCATAATCAACGCCCGTTCGGGCAAATGCCCTGAAAATTGCAAATGGTGCGCCCAATCCGCCCATTACAAAACCAGAATCGACACATATCCACTGGTAAGTCATGAGGAATGCATGAAAACCGCCGAGCTTAACAGAAAAGCCGGAATCAAGAGATTCTCTCTGGTCACAAGCGGAAGGAAGATGTGTGGCAAAGACCTTGACACTGTATGCGGATATTACCGTGAACTCCACGATAAGGGGGGGATGCATCTTTGCGCCTCCATGGGATTGCTTGACAAAGATGAACTTAAAAAACTGTATGATTCAGGAGTTACACGCTATCACTGCAATCTTGAGGCTGCTCCCTCCTATTTCTCACAACTCTGCACAACCCACACCGTGGAAGACAAAATCAAGACAATCGAACTTGCCCGCGAGGTGGGATTTGAAGTTTGCAGTGGTGGAATAATAGGCATGGGAGAATCAAGGCTACAGCGCATAGAGCTTGCTCTTGAACTTCTGCGGGTAAATCCGCATTCGATACCGATCAATATCCTCTGCCCCATCCCCGGCACTCCGCTTGAAAACGCGGAACCGATTTCCGAAGAGGAAGTGCTGAACACAATATCATTCTTCCGTTTCATTCATCCCGCCAAGATTCTGAGGTTTGCCGGAGGACGCGCCAAACTGTCACGCGAGACCCAACTCAAGGCTCTGCGCATCGGCATGAACGGTGGTGTGATGGGCGACCTTCTCACCACTATCGGTTCCAAAGTCGCTGATGACAAGAAACTGATTGAGGAAGGAGGTTATGATTATTAAAACGCACTGTGAGTCACGTTTGCTGAAACGAGGTTTAAAACAAAGACGCCTGATCAATAGATTATTCATATCCTTCTTGCTGGCGAGCTCCGCATCGGCGGCTGCGGCAGAAGAACCCGACTCGATTGCAGAGGTGGAGACATTGCAGGAGGTGGTGGTTCAATCACGCGGAACCCGCAAACTGCGCTATAATGCAGGCAATACAGAACTGATAACCGCCGCCGAACTCACGCGCGCGGCATGTTGCAATCTCGGGGAAAGTTTCACCACAAACCCCTCGGTAGACGTAAGCTACACAGATGCCGCCACCGGCGCGCGACAGATCAGATTGCTCGGACTCGCCGGCACATACGTGCAGATGCTTACCGAAAACATACCCGCCTTCCGCGGAGCTGCGTCACCTTTTGGTCTCGGATACATCCCCGGACCATGGATGCAGTCTATTTCCGTATCCAAGGGTGCCAGCTCCGTAAAGAACGGATATGAATCGATAAGCGGCCAGATTAACGTGGAGATGCGCAAGCCGCAGGCAGAACCCTCTCTTGCCGTAAACGGTTATCTCGACCACCGCGGCAAAGCAGAGATAAACGCCGCCGGCAACATGCATTTCGGAAAGAGATGGAGCGGCGGTCTGCTCATTCATGGAGAAAACAGCTTCCGATCTCATGATGACAACGGCGATGGTTTCATGGATATGCCCAAGGTAAGACAGTTGTCTCTGATGAACAGATGGGCTTATCTCTCAAACAACTATGTTTTTCAACTCGCTGCCAAATATCTTGACGAATCAAGAGTGAGCGGACAGGACAGACACGGCGGTCATGCAGATATGAACACCGGGCAAATGCCGATGTATAATATAGACATCAATACAAGAAGAGGCGAGATATTCACTAAAAACGCTTTTATCTTCGATAAAGAAAATGATGGAAATGTGGCTCTGATAATATCAGGCTCCTACCACAGCCAAAATTCCGCGTATGGAGCGAAATTCTATGACATTGACCAGGGAAATGTCTATTCTTCGCTAATGTTCGAACGCAAATGGAATGAGCTGCATTCTCTCTCCGCAGGTCTGAGCCTGAACTATGACCATTACCGTCAGCATTACCTCCTCGATGTCGCAGAGTCCGCGCTACGCTCTAAAGAGATCGAAGCTGTATCGGGAGCCTATGCCCAATACACGCTCAATCTCGACTCCAGACTAATCGCAATGGCGGGGATACGATATGACTACAGTTCCCGTTACTCTTCAATGTTCACACCGCGACTGCATGTAAGGTGGAATCCGAATGACGACTGGAGCATAAACGCGTCTGCCGGGAAAGGTTACAGAACACCTCATCCTCTCGCCGAACTCAACTATCTCCTTGCTTCTTCACGAAAGATTGTGCTCCAGAACAATCTGCCACAGGAATCGGCATGGAATTATGGAGCGGGAGCATCATGGACTCCTTCATTCTTAAATGGCAGGATCACTCTTTCCGCAGAGTATTATTTCACGAACTTCAACCGCCAGCTCTGCGTCAATTTCGACCACGACCCGCATGAAGTGAATATATACGCAATCAACGGGAAATCACGCAGCCACACATTCCAGACTGAACTGACCGCCCGCATACTCCCGGACCTGACGTTTACCGGCGCATACCGTCTTACAGATGTCCGCACAGACTATGGCAGAGGCATGGAACTGCGTCCGCTAACCTCCCGCTCAAAAGGTCTTTTCACCGCAAGCTGGTCTCCGAGAATGGGGCTGTGGCAAATCGATGCCACTCTCTCGGTAAACGGAGGTGGACGCATGCCCCAGCCATATGCACGAACCGACGGAAACCTTTCATGGAACCCGGAATTCAAGACTTATTGCACACTCAACGCACAGATAACACGCAACTTCAGACATTGGGCGGTATATATCGGCGGCGAGAACCTTACCGGTTTCACACAGAAAAATCCGATTATAGGAGCGGACAATCCATGGGGACCGGATTTCGATTCGACAATGATATGGGGACCTCTTCACGGGGCAATAGTATACGTCGGATTCCGTTATAGTTTTACAAAGTATTAGAAACTGTTTGAATCGCGTCAATCCAAACAGAGAACTCTACTTGACTTATTTACGAAAGTTAAAATAATGATATTGTCAAGACGAGTTCAGATTATTAATTAACCAAACAAATATGAATATGAAGAATTTACTTTTAATTTTCGCAGCTATTGTCATAGCTGTCAGCGCGAATGCAAAGTCTGCAAACGACACTACCGTATGCTTCACGATTTCTCCGGCGATGTCTTGCGTCAACTGTGAGAACAAAATCAAGACCAACCTCCGTTTCGAGAAAGGCATATCCGCAATAGAGGCAAATGCCCCCGGCGACAGAGTATCGGTCAAATTCAACAGAAGCAAAACCAACGAAATTAAAATAGTCAAGGCGTTCGAAAAGATTGGCTACAAAGCGACACCGGCATGCACCAAAGCCAATGCCAACACTTGTATGAAAGCCAATGCCCACACTTGTACGAAAGGGAAGACTCAGAAATGCACTCAGAAATGCGGGAAAGACAACAGCTCATGCTGCAAAAGCAAAAATAGCGGTTGCGGCAAAGCTTGCTCAGGCAAAAAAGTCTGCACCGGCAACAAGAAATGTGAAGGCAAATAAACCATTCCTAATCAGAGGTGTTATTTATTGTAAATACGAGTGCCATAAGGAATGGCGGAATACCGGCTGTTTTTATGCATTCATTAAAATTTAACTTTGAACACGATGAAAAAATTATTAATGGTTCTTGCGATGCTGATAGGAATCGCAGGATATGGTTTTGCCAAAGACATTTACGCTCATGATGCCTCAGTGCTCCCAAAAGCCGCTCAATCAATTATTGCCAAAAACTTCAAGGCTAAGGTCAGCGTAGTCAAGATGGATAAAGATTTCGGACGTGTCACCGAATATGAGGCAATTCTTGCCGATGGCACCGAAATTAGTTTCGACCGCGATGGAAACTGGGACAACATTGAAGTCAACAAATCAAAATCTGTTCCGGCGGCTCTTGTTCCCAAGGGGATACGCAACTTCGTTGCAAAACAGCAACCCGGTCAGCGCATAGTGGGCATCGACAAGGAACGCAGTGGATATGATGTGGAACTAACCAACGGCATTGACCTGAAATTCAACAAGGCGGGACAGTTTATCCGCTATGACGACTGACTCTGAAGGCAAGACATACCATACTCTCGGTTCTACCGGGAATAAATAATTAAGCGGGGACGGCATTTTTACATAATGCCGTCCCCGCTTTAAAAAGATTGTGCAAGTCTTGTTCCTCAAGTAATCAATAGTTCTTTGCCTCTATCTCGAAATATGCACGTTTGTGGTTGCATACAGGACAAACTTCAGGAGCCTGTTTGCCGATGTGGAGGTGTCCGCAGTTGCGGCAGATCCATACAGTGTCTCCCTCGCGTGAGAACACAATGCCCTGCTCTATGTTCTCGAGAAGCTTACGGTAACGGGCCTCGTGATGACGCTCTACCTCCGCAACGCCTCTGAATTTCTTGGCAATCTCCACGAAGCCTTCTTCCTCAGCCTCCTGCGCCATGCGGTCATACATGTTTGTCCACTCATAGTTCTCCCCTTCCGCAGCATCGCGAAGGTTAGTCATGGTGTCACTGATATTTCCGCCGTTGAGAAGCTTGTACCACATCTTTGCATGCTCTTTTTCGTTCTGAGCTGTCTCTTCGAAAATTGCTGCAATCTGCTCGAAACCGTCTTTTTTTGCCTTTGATGCAAAATATGTGTACTTGTTACGAGCCTGCGACTCACCTGCAAATGCTTCCTGAAGGTTACGCTCAGTCTTTGTTCCTTTCAAATCTTTCTGATCTTTCATTTCTTTATTATTTTTGAGTTATAAGTAAGTATTGAAAATTAGTTTATAATAAGTAAATGCTGTGCTTATTTAAATTTTGAATCTTTTGGATGCTTTCATGATTTCTCATCAGTCGCATAGCCCGCTATGCTCCTTCTTCGGAATCATGAAATCATCTCAAAATCTCCTAAAATTTAATATAAGCTAATTTCCAACACTTACTTATTTCTGATTATTTCAACGTAAGTCTGTTTCAGTTTGTTTATATTTTTCGGGAGCTTATGCGTTATGATCTGAACATTCGGGACACAACCCTTTGTAACACACCTCCACACTCTCCAACACGAATCCCTTCATTTTTCTCATATCTATATGATGAGGCAATTCCGTGTCGAAAATTTTGCCGCACCTGCGACACATGAAATGTCCATGTTCCGGCTGAGGAGCCAGGTCATATCTTTTGTTTCCGCTCTCTATCTCAAGCTCCCTTACGAGTCCGCAGTCAGCCAGCGCATGAAGCGAGTTATAGACAGTGGTCCGCGAAAGCGATGGAAACCTATGCCATAGATTTGAATAAATCTCCTCGGCAGAAGGGTGAAGGCGGGAGTTCGCTATCAGAGAAAAGATCGATATTCTCTGAACTGACGGACGCAACCCTGCGTTATGAAGCATGGTAGCCAGCTCCGATTCGCTATACTGATCTTTCTCCATATGCAGCCTTATTGTTTTTAACAAATCTGTAACGATTACAAAATTAGCAATCATTACAGACTTATCCAAATTTTTTCAATTAAAATTTGCAAACTATTGCAAATTTTAGAGATTGTTTAAAAATAAAAGTGAATTGGGGGACGTAGGCTTGGAGCAGCAATGATGCAATTATGAGTGCAGATTACTCAAACCTCTATATCCCTAACTTAACCGACATAGATTTTCCCGCCTTACTAATCTTCATATCTCGCAGAGGCTATACGGACGCTTTTGGCGATGCGGGTACGGAATTCCGGTGGAGCTATTACTTCGGCATGACCTCCGTAGCCGAGTATCAGACGCTCCAGCTCATTGTTGATTACCACTTTGAGCGAGAGCTGGATAGATCCGTCGCTGAAACGTTGCTCCACTTTCTGCGATTTATGAAATGGCTTTGACTCAACGTATGGAGCCTGTTGTCGGTCAATCTTTATTACTACACGACGAGCCTTGTCATGAATTCCTTTAGTTACGCCGATTGTGTCGTCAAAGAAGTGTTCCGGGTCAAAGTCGACACATTTCTTGAATGGATGTTCTTTGTCCATAGCAACCGACTGTATGCGGTCGAGAGCAAAAATATTTACTTGCGGAGAGCAGTTGGTGGCTTTCTCCCCAATTAGAAACCAGCGGTTGCGATATTCTTTCAGAAGGTAAGGATACACTACCAATGTTCCCGACTGACGTGCCTTGAACGACTGATATTCGATAATGACAGTCTGCTGTTTGCGCACAGCATCATATATGTCGCCGATAAATTTTGCTCCTCGATATCCCGCGACATACTCCATATCCATTGCCGGAACCGATGTGCCCGTGTGTCGGGAAATCTGCTCATTGAGTTTGCTTATAGTGTCGATTGACGAAGCCAGCTGTGGAAAACCCTGCAACTGGCGCAATATGTCAAGAGCAGAGTTGAGTGCATCGAGTCCTTCATCATTAAGCGGAAGATGTGTGATACTGAAATCCGGATCCTCATACTCATAGTATTTGTTTTCTCTCACCACAATCGGAGCATTATAGCCCAAGCGGTCGCTGCGCATCAGGGCGAGGTCGTTCTGAAATGTGCGACGGCTCACAGGGTTACTCCGCCCTTCAAACTCCGCCAACGCATCAGTGCAGGCGTCAATAAGGTCATTGATAGTCCAGCGGCGGTAATGGTTCTGAAGACATTTGTCGATGGTCGATATTCGGATAAGGGTAGCGCGATTGAGAGGCATAATCAGATATTTTTCACAAAAATAGCAATTTTATCAATAGTGCGCAAATCCATTGCGCATACACGTCTCAACTTTGCGGCATGATTATAACTGGAAAAACCACATCGGCTGAAATTTTCACCCTATCCGACTGGAATGTATGTCAATCCCGACCATCACATAATTATATCTCCCTGACTGATGGGCTGCCGATGTTGCGCAAAGGAGCGATAGATGCTTCCGAAGGGAGAAAAGTTGCCATTCCTTTTAATATGCGCGACGGCATAGCCATCTGCCTTGGCAAAGGAAACGGGCGCGGCCCTGTCGAGTGCGCCAGAGTCGTGACTCTTGTCGCTCGCGAACTGCTCAAAGCAATTCCTTCATTAAATATGACCGACTCCGAACCACACAACCGGGTTGAAGGTTGCTATATGTCTGTCACACTTGCCACAGATGAAGACATTCCTTTATCAACGATAAGCGAATGGGAGGGAACGATACTATGGCGGTCAACCGGGAATCCATTTCGACCGGGACACAAACGCTGCAATTGGTTTGTAGGTGTCAATTTTTTCGATAAAGTGGAACTACCACAGATTACTGATGCCGATATAGTGTATGAAACCTGCCGATCCGGCGGCAAGGGCGGACAGAATGTCAACAAAGTTGAAACTGCGGTCCGTGCAATCCATATCCCTACCGGGCTGTCGGTGAAATGCTCGGATGAACGCTCCCAGTCGCAGAACAAAGTTCTTGCAAGAGACATACCCCGCTATGCTCCCGATGAGACTCGGTGAAAACTCCTCATAAAATCCTCTCAATGAACCTCACAATTAAATTTAAACAGTTTCTTAAGCGTCCGGAATTTATTGTAGAGCAAGGAGGTGTTACAGCTATTATCTATCGTGAGATTTTCATGTCTATCAGGGGCGATGCAAAACTGAACCAAACCGATACAGAACCGATACAAACCGAACAAGATACTCAGAAAGGTTCAGAGAAGGGTTCAGAGAAAACACGCCACAGAATAGTATGCGAAATGAAGGAGAATCCGTCAGTGACTATTAATGAACTTGCTAAGATGCTTTCCATCTCCGATCGAGCCGTCTCCAAACATCTAAAGAAATTGCAAGAACAAGGTATTATTAGACGTGTGGGCGCAGATCGTGGAGGTTCTTGGGAGGTAATGGATCATTCATCATAGGGTTGCGATTTTTTTGTTATAGTGCAAGTGGTTATTTTGAAAAAATGGGGGATAGTGACAAAAATATCCAAATACTTTTGGGGGACAGTGTCATTTTTGGATTGCATTTTCTGCACTTTCTGCATTATTGCGTTCCTCGGAGTTTCTTTTGCTCGGCTTCGAAGGCTTCGATGAAGTGGATTTCGACCGGGGAGAGTTGATATTGGGTACGTTCACGGAATTTCTCATACTCGGTATCGGCTTTCAGTTTTGCCACTTCTGCCGATATGCTTCCGGCATGTGTGAGCAATTCTTTTCCAGACAGCGTAAGGAAGTCATCGAGTTTCTTGATCCAGTCCTTCATATACATCGGCACATGGCTCTTTGCCTGTAGTTCGGCAAAGTCAAGATATAGGTTGACTATGCGATTGAGCATATCAACTTCGTCCTCCGAAAGATAGTTCTTGGCAATC
>Ga0137308_100427_pt2 | contig 60551 bp, 52 predicted proteins | sample Inofrocosms_June_FD_97181 | JGI IMG/M metagenome (GOLD analysis project Ga0137308, IMG submission 97181) | Mouse cecal microbial communities from Vienna, Austria - N-Acetylneuraminic and N-Acetylglucosamine D2O microcosms_June | ecosystem: Host-associated > Mammals > Digestive system > Large... | reverse complement strand
CATATTTTCAATAAAAAAGATTCGTTTATCTTTCTTACGCTGTTTGATAAGTTTACGAAATTAGGGTTTGAGGATGCAGAATTCGCTGGTTTTCTCAGGAAGTTTCAAGAGGAATACAGGCCGGTCAGAAAGAATGAAAAGGGGCTTTTGTTTGATGAAATTGATAAAGATTTGAGCACAAAGGATAAGACGGTTATCGTCGCCAAACTGGATATGCTTGAGAAGTTGATGACAGAATATCTGCATATCAGCATGGAGGAGAAGGAGGCTATTTTGGAAAACCAGGCGGTTGCGCCCATGGATATTGTCAAAGGATATATGGATGAAAACGTGACGGATGAAGACATGGAATTATATGAGATAATAGCAAACGATGTATCGGAGGCCATAGAAGATATTGATTCGGAATTTCTCTCCGAGAGTAATAGACCGTCTTTTGTGGCATTAGTTGCCTGTGCGGTGAAAGAGGATACGGATTATCTGCTGGGAGGATGGCTGTCTGAATATGAAAAGAGAAAAGAGCCTTTGATTTTGAATCAGAAAGAGAATTTTTTGCAAATGAAGAAGGATTTTGAACGGTTCGTTGTGGCTCAGGGGAGGAAAAGCGCATAGAAGCGAGCGCCAAAGTTGTAGCAGTTCAGCCCATTCATGCCAGTATGATTTGCGCCTGATATTGGCGATGGCTGCACTGTATAAAATATTTCTGAAAACAATCAGAATACCTTTGCAAAAAATGGATATTCTGCTATAATAATAGGACGAATAAGTTTAGGAGGCGTAATCATGGCAGAAGACAGGAAGGCATATATGATTAAAGATGATAAGTTAGGAGAGGTACGGATTGCAGACGAGGTAGTCGCCATTATTGCCGGACTTGCCGCAACAGAGGTGGAGGGCGTAAGCTCTATGGCAGGCAATATTACCAATGAGCTGGTGAGTAAGCTGGGCATGAAGAATCTGTCTAAAGGAATCAAGGTAGATGTACAGGGAAATGTAGTGAGGGTAGACGTAGCCTTGAATATTTGTTTCGGTTATGCGATTCCTGAAGTATCTGCGAAGGTGCAGGAGAGAGTGAAATCTGCCATTGAGAACATGACCGGGCTGGAAGTAAGCAATATCAATATACGCATTGCCGGCGTGAACATAGAGAAGCGCAAATAGAGTACCTTTAAAAGTAAAGACGTAAGTAAATAAGGATGTCTTTAAGGCATCCTTTATTTTATATCATTAGGGAGGAAGAATGAGTCGCAGAGAGATCAGGGAGCAGATTTTTAAGCTGTTGTTCCGGGCGGAGTTTTACGAAGGAGAAGAACTTGAGGAACAATGCCGGCTGTTTTTTGAGGAGCTTGGGCAGGAGGACGCTAAGGACACAGAATATATTCAGAGTAAGTATGAGGATGTTTTAAGCCATATTACAGAGATTGACGCTATGGTCAATGAGGTGGCGCAGGGCTGGAAGACCAGCCGCATGGGCAAGGTGGATTTGACCTTGATTCGTCTTGCCGTATATGAGATGAAATTTGAGGAGGATGTTCCGCAAGGGGTGGCGATTAACGAGGCAGTGGAGCTGGCAAAGAGCTATGGTACGGATGACTCGTCATCTTTTGTCAATGGAATTCTTGCAAAATTGGTATGACAAAAAATGTATATACGGTAGGGCAGGTCAACGCCTACATTAAAAATATGTTTACCCAGGATTTTATGATGAACCGCATATATGTCAAGGGTGAAGTGTCAAACTGTAAGTACCACACATCAGGCCATATTTATTTCACCCTCAAAGATGAGACAGGCTCCTTACATGCAGTTCTCTTTGCCGGTAACCGCAAAGGACTGGCATTTGATATGAGGAATGGGGACAATGTAATTGTGCTGGGTTCAATTTCCGTTTATGAGCGGGATGGTAAATACCAGCTCTATGCCCGGGAGATCCTTTTGGACGGCGCGGGGCTTTTGTATCAGCGATTTGAGGCCCTGAAACGGGAGCTGGAAGAGATGGGGATGTTTGCACCGGAATATAAACAGCCCATCCCTCAATATATTAAAACGCTTGGCATTGTTACAGCGCCTACGGGAGCGGCAATCCGGGATATCCAGAATATTACCGGCCGCAGAAACCCTTATGTGCAGACGATTCTTTATCCTGCACTTGTACAGGGGGATGGAGCGGCGGCAAGTATTGTCAATGGAATTCATGCGCTGGAGAGGCTTGGTGTGGATGTGATGATTATTGGCAGGGGCGGCGGTTCGATGGAAGATTTGTGGGCTTTTAATGAAGAGATTGTGGCCCGCGCCATTTTTGAGTGTTCCGTGCCGATTATCTCGGCGGTGGGCCATGAGACGGATACCACTATTGCTGATTATGTGGCCGATTTGCGTGCGCCTACGCCCTCGGCAGCGGCAGAACTTGCAGTTTATGATGTCCGTCAGTTGCAGGGGCAGCTTCTTACCATACGGATGGAACTGAACCGCAGGCTTGACGAGAAGTTGCAGTATTGCAGGGAGAAGATGGAACAGTTTGAGCGGAGTGTGAAACTGTTTAGTCCGGCGAGCCGACTGAATGACAGGCGGCAGATGGCGGCAGATCTGGCGGAGAAACTTGAGGTTATCATGCGGCAGCGACTGACTGCCAGCAGGCATGAATTAGAGCTGTATGCCGGAAAACTTGAGGCAATGTCCCCGGCCAGGAAATTGAGCCAGGGCTATGCGTTTGTATCAGATAAGGCGGGCAGGGGCATTCAGGATGTGGATCATTTGCAGCAGGGAGATATTTTAAATATCCATATGATGAACGGCAGGGTGAAAGCGCAGGTATGCGAGATATCTAAAACTACTGTTGAGAATGAATAAGCGGCGATTGGCAATTAAAACGAGGTGAACGAATTATGGGTAAAGGCGAACAACAGGAGCCATCTTTGGAAGAGACATTTCAGGAGCTCTCATCTATCATAGAGAAAATGCAGAAGCGGGAAGTAACCTTAGAGGAGTCCTTTTCCCTTTATGAACAAGGCATCCGTAGACTAAAGCTCTGCAATGACAAAATTGACAATGTAGAAAAGAAAATGCTCCTGCTCAATCAGCAGGGAGAACTGGAGGCATTTGATGAATAAAGATTTCGGTGAAGAGGTGACAGCCCGTATTGGACAGATACAGGAAATTCTGGAGAAATATCTGCCCAAAGAGGAGGGGAACCAGAAGACGGTAATTGAGGCGATGAATTACAGTGTCAGAGCGGGTGGCAAGCGTCTGCGCCCCATGTTGATGTGGGAGACGTACCGTATGTTTGGCGGAAGGTCCCAGGTCATTGAACCATTTATGGCAGCGATTGAAATGATACATACATATTCGCTGGTGCACGATGATCTTCCGGCCATGGACAATGATGAATTTCGCCGGGGAAAGAAGACGACCCATGCACAGTACGGCGAAGCGATGGGAATTCTGGCCGGTGACGGCTTACTGAATTATGCTTTTGAGACAGCGGCAGGAGCTTTTGAGATTGAGCCGGGAAATATGCAGATTGGTAAGGCAATTTCTGTGCTTGCCGGCAAAGCCGGAATCCATGGCATGCTGGGTGGACAGTGCGTGGATGTAGAGTCAGAGGGGAAAGCTGTGACTGAGGAGACGCTGCGTTTTATCTACCGTCTGAAGACGGGGGCGTTGTTGGAAGCGTCCATGTTGATTGGGGCAATCCTTGCCGGGGCCACCCAGAGTGAACAGCAGAAAGTGGAACAGGCAGCCGGAGAGCTGGGGCTTGCTTTTCAGATTCAGGATGATATTTTGGATGTTATCAGTACGACAGAAGATTTGGGCAAGCCTGTGGGCAGCGATGAGAAGAATCACAAGACTACCTGGGCGACGTTGTTTGGAATTGAGCGGGCCAAGCAGGAAGTGGAGGAATTGTCAAAACATAGTGTGACGTTGATAGACACATTGGTGGTAAAAAATGAATTCCTTACGACCCTTATGCTGGACTTGATTCACAGAAAGAAATGACAGGAGATGGGATTTCCTATGGTTATGGACAAGATAAAAGAAGTCAACGACATCAAGAAGTTGGACAAAGCGCAGCTGCCGGTACTGGCACAGGAGATTCGTGATTTCCTGATTCAAAAGATTTCTGAGAATGGCGGGCATCTGGCTTCTAATTTGGGAACGGTGGAACTGACAATGGCGCTGCACCTGTTCTTTCAACTGCCGCAGGATAAGATTATATGGGATGTGGGGCATCAGTCTTATACGCATAAAATTCTTACCGGAAGGCGGGAAGGGTTTGAACAGCTCCGCAAATTTGGCGGTATGAGCGGATTTCCCAAGCGTAAGGAGAGTGCCTGCGATTGTTTTGACACAGGACACAGCTCTACGTCTATTTCGGCAGGATTAGGTTATGCGGAAGCGAGGGAAATAACCGGGGGTTCCTACAAAGTTGTTTCCGTGATTGGAGATGGGGCAATGACTGGCGGGATGGCCTATGAGGCCTTGAATAATGCCTCGCGCCTAAAGACTAACTTTATTATCGTGCTCAATGATAATAATATGTCTATTTCTGAGAATGTAGGCGGCCTTTCCAGACATTTGGGAAATCTTCGTACGGCTGACGCCTACCAGGGGTTGAAAGAGGGCGTTACGAATTCTCTCAATAAGATACCGGTTGTGGGGGATCGCATTGTTACACGTATCCGACGTACGAAGAGCGGGATTAAGCAGCTATTCATACCGGGGATGTTGTTTGAGAATATGGGAATTACCTATTTAGGCCCGATAGACGGCCATGATATAGGGTTGATGACTAGGACGCTGCGCGAAGCATCAAAGGTCAACGGGGCTGTGCTTGTGCATGTATTGACGAAAAAAGGGAAGGGGTATGCGCCGGCAGAACGCCATCCGGCAAGATTTCACGGAGCAGAGCCTTTTGCCGTTGATACGGGGCTGCCCTTGAAGCGTAGGACAGTAGCGAACTACACAGATATTTTTTCTACGGTTATGCGCAAACTGGGAGAGCGCGACAAGAAAGTCGTGGCAATTACGGCGGCGATGAAAGATGGCACGGGCTTAAAGCGGTTTCATAATATGTTTCCAGAGCGTTTTTTTGATGTAGGGATTGCCGAAGGTCATGCAGTTACCTTTGCAGCAGGTTTAGCTGCGGCAGGGCTCAAACCGGTGGTGGCAGTATATTCCTCTTTTTTGCAGCGCGCATATGATCAGATTCTGCACGATGTCTGCATTCAGGATTTGCCGGTGGTGTTTGCCATTGACCGTGCAGGGCTTGTGGGTAGCGATGGGGAGACGCACCAGGGAATTTTTGATTTATCCTATCTTTCTACCATACCCAATATGAGTGTTTTGGCGCCTAAGAATAAGTGGGAACTTTCTGATATGTTGAAATTTTCTGTGGATTTTGGACATCCCATAGCCATTCGCTATCCCAGGGGCAAAGCGTACGATGGGCTTAGGGAATTTCGTCAGGAGATTATTTATGGGAAGAGCGAGGTTATTTACCAGGAGCAGGAAATTGCGCTGCTTGCTGTGGGAAGTATGGTGGAAACGGCGGCACAGGTATATGAGCTGCTCAAATCTATGGGATATTTCTGCTCGCTTGTCAATGTTCGTTTTGTGAAACCGCTGGATACGGATTTGTTGGACAGCCTTCTGGATAAACATGATTTTCTGGTGACATTGGAAGAGAATGTGGAGAGCGGCGGTTTTGGGGAACATGTTGTACAGTATTTTAACAATAAGGATGCACAACATATGCCCAGGATTCAAAATATTGCCCTGCCTGACGTTTATGTGGAGCATGGCAGTGTGGAGATCTTGAAAAGAGAGCTTGGAGTGGACGCAGAATCTATCGTCAAACGGATTGTGGCAGATTATGTGCGCAGATAGAAGGTCGCCTGTTACCGAATATAATTAGAAATGGAAAGGTTACTACATGAAGGAACGTTTGGATATATTGCTTGTGCAGCGTGGGCTTGCCCCTTCACGGGAAAAAGCCAAAACAATGATTATGGAGGGAAATGTGTTTGTGGCGGGTCAGCGGGAAGATAAGGCTGGCAGTACGTTTGATACGCAGGCGAAGATTGAGGTTCGGGGAAACAGCTTGAAATATGTAAGCCGCGGCGGCCTGAAACTGGAAAAAGCCATGCAGAATTTTGGCATCGTCTTACAAGATAAAGTGTGCATGGATATAGGAGCTTCCACCGGAGGTTTTACGGACTGTATGCTTCAGAACGGCGCCAGCAAAGTCTATGCCGTGGATGTCGGTTATGGGCAGTTCGCTTGGAGTTTGCGGCAAGATCCGCGGGTAGTCTGTATGGAGAAGACGAATATCCGCTATGTAATGCCGGAGGATATCGAGGATGTGCTGGATTTTGCGTCGGCAGACGTATCTTTTATTTCACTTACGAAAGTGTTACCGGCGGCTAGGGAATTGTTGTCGCCCACGGGGGAAATGGTGTGCCTGATTAAACCACAGTTTGAGGCTGGGCGTGAGAAAGTGGGGAAAAAGGGCGTGGTACGTGATCCCAAGGTTCATAAGGAAGTCATTGACAAAGTTCTTGCGTTTGCCCGGCAAATGGGATTTTTCATCATTAATCTTGATTTTTCCCCAATCAAAGGACCAGAAGGAAATATAGAGTATCTTGTGCACATAAAAAAGGGTGCGGAGATGTATTCTCAAAACATACCTGAGAGCGTGACAGCGGCACAGGAAGAAATTGTGGATATACCCGGGATTGTGACAGGAATAGAGGAAGAAATTGTGGATGTATCTGGAATCGTGGCGCGGGCGCATGAAGCTTTACAATCAAAGACTCCGCGGCAGGCTGGAGAAGAGACAGGCCAGGAATAGAGAAAGGGGCATATTGTGCAATGAAGCATTTTTATATCATTGTAAATCCGAGGCGGGATCAGCAATTGAAGCTTACAAAGGAGATACAAGACTTTATTCTGGACAATGGCGGGATATGTGGCTATCAGGTAAATCGGGAAGAAGAGGGAATGATGTTTGAGGAGGGGAGGATTCCCATAGATACCGAGTGTATACTGGTTGTAGGTGGGGACGGAACCTTGCTTCGGGCAGCGCGCAACATGGCGGAGCGGAATATTCCCCTCATTGGCATTAACACTGGCCATGTTGGCTATCTCTGTGAGCTGGAGAAAGACTCGGCGATCCAGGGGATTCAGCGGTTGCTGGAAGGGGCTGATTATGTAGTAGAACAGAGGATGTTGTTGTCTGGCAGTTGTATCAGCCCAAACCGGACGATTGCGGGCAGACTGGCGCTCAACGATATTGTCATTCATCGGTGCGGCGCGCTCCAGGCAATGGATTTTGTTATTTCCGTAAATGGCGAGCATTTGAACACATATAATGCCGATGGTATTATTATAGCTACGCCTACGGGCTCCACTGCTTACAGTATGTCGGCAGGGGGACCTATTGTAGATCCCCAGGCAAAGTTGCTTGTTGTGACGCCGATTTGCCCTCATACGCTCAATGCCAAAAGTATTGTGCTGGGTGCAGAGGATGAGATTGCTATAGAAGTACAGGCGCGCGGTGAAGGGCAGCAGGAGAAGGCGGAAGTAAGTTTTGATGGAGCCCCGGTTGGGGTATTGAAGGCGGGCGAACAGATAATTGTGAAGAAAGCGCAGACATGTACAGGTATTCTCAAATTGAGCCGTCAAAGCTTCTTGGAGAGGCTCAGGAAGAAATTGCAGGGATATGCCGGTGAGTGAGCAGAAGAAGATAATTTAGGGCTCTCTGAGGATGAGAGAGCAGAAAGTACAAGTTTATGGCCCATGGATGGGAGATAGGATGGAATCATGAAATCGAGACGTCATGCAAAAATTTTAGAGATCATTGCCAAAAATAATATTGAGACGCAGGAAGACTTGTCGGATTTTTTGGAACGTGAAGGTTTCCATGTGACGCAGGCGACTATTTCCCGGGATATCCGGGAACTGAAGCTGACAAAGGTTGCCGGGAAAGCAGGACGTCAGAAATATGTGTCTTTGGGTGAAAGTTATGCGGATATGAGGGAAAAGTATGTGCGCATTTTTCAGGATGGTTTTGTCTCCATGGACATGGCACAGAATATTTTGGTGATTAAGACGGCATCAGGAATGGCAATGGCAGTTGCAGCTGCATTAGATGCAATGGACTGCCATGAGATTGTAGGCAGCATTGCGGGGGATGATACTATTATGTGTGCGGTGCGGACAGTGGAAGATACAGAACAGTTGATGAAACGTCTGCGAAGGCTTATGGAGGGGAAACCTTCATAAAACTTATTAGATAAAGAAACAGCGAAAAGCTGCGTATAGAATACTGCCAGAAAAGGGAACAGCGAAAGGCTGCATAAAATTTGCCACATGAGAGAGTAGAAGGAGAATATATATGTTAGTTAGTCTGCATGTAAAAAATCTGGCATTGCTGGAAGAAGCAGAAGTGGAATTTGGAACTGGGTTAAATATCCTTTCCGGTGAGACCGGCGCGGGAAAATCTATTATTATCGGCTCCATCAATCTTGCACTGGGGGAGAAGGCGCCCAAAGAAATGCTCAGGGATCAGGCGGAGTATGCCCTGGTGGAATTGATTTTTCGGGTAGATGATGAAGAACAAGTCAGGCAGTTGCAGGAATTGGACATTTATCCCGAGAATGGTGAGGTTATCATGTCGCGTAAAATTACGGCGACGAGGAGCGTAGGAAAGATTAATTCGGAAACTGTTTCTGCTTCCTGCATGAGGAACGTAGCCTCCCTTCTTATTGATATCCATGGGCAGCATGAGCACCAATCGCTGCTTCATAAGAAGAAACATTTGGAAATTCTGGATGAATTTGCCGGAACAAAACTGAATGGCAAAAAGCAAATGTTGAAAAAATATTACCAGCAATATCAAAAAGCGCTTGAGGAACAGAGGCAGGCATTGCAGGATGGAGAAGGGAGAGAGCGGGAGCTTTCTTTTTTGGAATATGAGATCCGGGAAATTAAGGATGCAAATTTAATTGTGGGCGAGGATGAAGAATTAGAAGCCGCTTACCGCAAAATGTCGAACAACCGGAAGATTATGGAAGCAGCGGGAAATGCTTATGAGATGACAGGCGGAGGCGTAAGCGCTACGGAGCAAATTGGCCGGGCGCTACGTGAATTGCAGTCTGCGGCAGAGTATGACCCAGAGTTAGGGGAACTGAGCAGCCAGCTCGAAGAGATTGATAATTTATTGAATGATTTTAATAGGGAACTATCTGGTTACATGACAGATAGTGAGTTTGATGAAGAGACCTTCTATGAGACGGAAAAGAGACTGGATGTAGTGAACCATCTCAAAGACAAATTTGGCGGCAGCATTGAGGCTGTGCTGCGGGCCAAAGAGGAGAAGGAGATTCGCTTTCAACATTTACAGGATTATGAGGAATACCTGGGGCAGCTTGAGAAACGCCTGCGTGAAGCGGAGGCAGAGTTGGCCTCAATTTCCGGGGAGGTTTCGCAAATCCGCCAAAGATTTGCCAAAAAATTGACAAAACTGGTAAAAGAGGCATTGATAGATTTGAATTTCCTGGATGTAAAGTTTGTCATGGAATTTATGGATGCCGGGAAATATACGGCAAATGGACGAGACGAGGCAGAATTTCTCATTTCTACTAATCCGGGAGAACCGTTAAAACCTCTTGGTAAGGTGGCATCTGGCGGAGAACTCAGCAGGATTATGTTGGCGATTAAGACAATCTTAGCGGAGAGTGATCGGATTGAGACATTAATATTTGACGAGATTGATACAGGTATTAGCGGTAGAACTGCGCAGATGGTGGCGGAAAAGATGAACGTTATCGGCAGGAACCACCAGGTAATTTGTATTACTCATCTGCCGCAAATTGCAGCTATGGCGGACAGTCATTTTCTTATCAGCAAAAATGTGGTAAAAAATGGGACATTTTCTGAGATCGTTCGTTTACAGGAGGAAGAAAGCGTCATGGAACTTGCAAGAATGCTGGGCGGCGTCAAAATTACCGATACGGTGCTGGAGAGCGCAAAGGAAATGAAAGAGCTGGCGTGTGCTGCCAAGAATCCTGACTTGTCAAAATTTGAATGATTACAAAAATCTCCCAGAGTGAAAACGGAAGAACTTCACATACTAAAAAAGATTTCAGGTAAGCTTGAAATTTTTTGAGAGGGTGTGTGAGAAGTTGAAAGAACAGAAAAGAAAAAAGATGCGGTATCAGATATGGATTGCCCGCGCAAGTTTAATTGCTGGCTTCTGCTGGGGCGTATTTTTTACTTATACTGTCTTTGCAGAAGCCATACCGGATAAGATTCATATCGAAAAAGGGCAGGCGGAGATTTTTAATTTTCATGTGCCTGTTACCGGTGAATTACAGCAGGAGGGCGTGGAAGTATTTGGCAATCAATCTCCTGCGGTAGAGGAAGATAAGATAACGCTGGATTTGAATGAAAGCTTTTCCCTGAAATCTCAGGAGCGGGGAAAGTATAATATGTCCTGTAAGCTTTTGGGCTTATTTCATATTAAAGATGTTTCCGTGGAAGTGATGGACAAAGAACAGGTGGTGCCTTGTGGCGTTCCGGTTGGTATTTATGTAAAAACGGATGGCGTCATGATTGTTGGAACAGGTACTATTGTTGGAAATGATGGTATGAGCCATGAACCGGCGGCAAATCTTGTAAAGAGTGGAGATTATGTTAAAACTGTCAATGATGAAATTGTAGAAAATAAGGAAGATTTGATTGCCAAAATCAACCAGTGTCAGGGGGAACCTGTGATACTGGGCGTTTTGCGAGAAGAGGAATATATCCATTTAAAAGTGGAGCCGGTTGAGACGGAGGAAAACGAGTATAAGCTGGGAATTTGGGTGAGAGATGATTTGGCGGGTGTGGGAACACTGACGTTTTATGATTCGCAGGGATATTACGGCGCGCTCGGCCATCCAGTCAGCGATATGGATACTGGACTGAAAGTAAGTCTCAACGAGGGTATTTTGTATGAAGCTGAAATTGCAGGAATAACCAAAGGTGAAAAAGGAGATCCGGGAGAAATTTCAGGTGTCATTACCTATTTGGACCAGTACAAGCTGGGAACAGTGGAAGAGAACAGTAATGTGGGTATCTATGGGAAACTTGAGCGTACTCCCCAGAAGGACAGTGCCAGTAGGTATTTTCCCATTACCCTCAAACAGAATATAGAAAAGGGAGAAGCAACGATCATTTCCTCGGTTTCCGGGGAACAGAAGGAGTATACGATACGCATTCTCGAATTAGACTATAATAGCGAAAATAAAGGCATCCTCTTTCAGGTTACGGATGCGGAACTCCTAAACCTAACAGGTGGAGTAATCCAAGGTATGTCAGGTTCGCCAATCATTCAGAATGGCGCAGTGATTGGTGCAGTAACGCATGTCTTTGTCCAGGATTCCTCCAAAGGCTATGGGATATTTATTGAAAATATGCTTGAGCATTGAGCCGGGTAATAAAAGCAGACGGATGCGTTGACTGCTGGCAGTCAAAAGCGTTTCTTCTGCTTTTATTATGTGGCGAAAGCCACACATCGCCTGGACGTGTAACGTTCAGGCGATGCCTGGCTCAATGGTAGTATAAATAGGCACGGCATAGCCAAGGATGGAAGCGAAAGGCTTCATCCAGCAGGTATATTGGTAAATAGATTTGTAATTTAAAAATCCTGTATTGTAAATCATATGATGCTGTGTTGCAATAAAATTTATAAAATAAGTATATATATCGCTTGAAAGGGAAAGAATATGGAGTTTATTGAAGAAATAAAAGAATTTTTGGATATGCAGAAGAAAGAAAATGGAGAAGCAACTGCAAATACATATAGAAGTAAAATATATGCTTTTTATGAATTTGTCTCTTTAGAACTTAGAGAAATGGATGTCACCTATATTTGTTTCTTGAATGTGATGGATAAAGATAAATTATTACAGAGTATTGAATATTACGTGAAGGCTGGTAACCTTAAAAGCAGGGCTGCAGTAGATATTTACTTTTCTGTATTAGGGAACTTTTATAAATTTCTTTCAAAAAAATATGGAAAAAAATGATTATTTTCAGGATAGTATAAAAAACCAAGACCTTAAACACGCATTTGAGAGAAAAATAAAGGAATTATACTTACGGGATTCTGATACACAAGAGCCAATAGGGAGAGAAATGGCGGAGAAAATTTTAGAAGAGTGTGATAAATTGATTGATGGAATAGATATTGAAATAATTTTGAGAAAAGAGAAAGGGGTATATTCTAATTATATATCTTCTCTGATCGTTAAATTGGTTTTAGCGTATGGACTAAAAAATGCGGCTATTAGAAAATTAAGAATTAAGGATTATAATGATCAATTAAATGATTTAATTATTAACAATTATAGAGTACGCTTACCAGATGGACTTGCGATGCAAATGAAAAAGTATCAAGAAATTCGGAAAAAGTTTTTAGGAAAATATGAGATAAAAAGCGAAAGATTATTTTTTGATGATTATGATGTAGATAAAGAATTATACAATACAAAAATGTTTATTGTACTAAAAAAAGTGATGGGTAATATGCAGGCAACAATTCAATGCGCTGTATTTAAGGGGAGAGGGAATTTCTATCCCTTTTGCACGGCATCATATGGGCGATTTTTTAAAATGCCAAAAATGAACGCAAAAAACAGGAAATCTTTTGTTGATTTCCTGTTTTTTTGCGTTCTGTATATACGGAGGTTATTCAATTTACTTTTGAATACAATTTTACAAACTAGATTTGCCTTATATATAGAGAGTTACTGTTGTTTTCTAAATGTAATAACAAATGCCCCTTTAATCTGCACTGATGTTGCCATATAATCGTATGTTACAAGTTCCCGCCCATCAGCAGCCCTTTTATTAATTAACTGGTCTAATGTAGCTGTGTCGTTTGCATCTGCTTTGTCGGAAAACAATTTTGCGCCTACCGTTAAGATTTCTGTCTTATAAGTGTACATGATTTATTTCTTCCTGTTATTGAAAAGAATAATTTCAAAAATTAAAATTCTAGTTTGTTGTCGCTTTCGTATATATCCTCCTATATCGCTAAGAAGTGTAAGTCACTTCCGTACATGATATAATATATTTTTTTATAAATGTAAAGTAATCCATGGTATAGAAGAAAAAAATACCACGCTCATTCAGGGAATCAGGAGCTTGGCTTAAGATGCTGTGTATGCTTGTCCTTTGATTCTTAGATTGTAGCAGTGTATGATGAGCGTGTGGAAGTGACTTGTTAGAAGAATAAGATAAAAAGAACTTGGCAGACACTCTCCAGACACATTTTGAAGTTTGGAGAGATTTTTAATGTCCCTTTTTTGGGCGATTTTCTATCTGTTTATGCGAGGAGAATAATTATGTAACCTTCAAGTACCATCATTTTGTGGCGGTCAAGTCGGTTACATAATTTTTTGCACTCCAAACCGACAAGTTTCGACAAAATATACAAGAATACAATTATTATAATGGGTTTAAGCTTAACACGGGTTTTAGAAAGCGACATCATTCGCGTTGAAGAGGAGGCAACGTTTTTGTTTTGTCGAATTCCCATGAAATCCAGCGAAATCTTTTCCTTGAAGGAAGTTTTGGATATGTTATAATTTTTAACGAAGACGTTCTTGAGGGAAAAAGTAAATTATTAGGAGGATATTGTTGTGGAAAAATTAAATGTGGCGATTGCAGATGATAATGAAAGGATGCTGCACGCTTTAGGTGAGATTGTTAGGAGCGATGAAGAACTTGAGGTTGTCGGAACGGCAAAGGATGGGGAAGAGGCGTATGAGCTGATAAGGAGAAAAGAGCCGGATGTTGTTCTTCTGGATATAGTGATGCCGAAATTAGACGGATTGACGGTAATGGATAAGATTAGAAATGACAAAAATATGAAAAAACATCCGGCATTTATCATGATTTCTGCAATTGGACAGGAGAAAGTTACAGAAGACGCGTTTTCTCTGGGTGCAGATTACTATATTATGAAGCCATTTGACAACGAAGTAGTTTTGAATCGAATTAAACATGTGCGGAATATGGAAAGGCGCAGAGTCAGCGAAGTGCGCAAAGTCAATGCCTATGAGAGTGACCAGGAATTAGAAGGCAAAAATCTCGAGAGTGATGTGACAAATATTATTCATGAGATTGGGGTGCCGGCGCACATCAAAGGTTACCAGTATTTGAGGGAAGCGATTATCATGTCGGTTACTGACATGGAAATGCTCAATTCGATAACGAAAATTCTTTATCCGGGCATAGCAAAAAAATACCAGACAACACCCAGCAGGGTAGAACGCGCTATCCGACACGCCATTGAGGTAGCTTGGAGCCGTGGAAAAATGGATACCATAGATGAATTATTTGGTTATACGATACATAATGGAAAAGGAAAGCCTACAAATTCTGAATTTATAGCTTTAATTGCGGACAAAATTCGGTTAGAATATAAATTGAGAGAATAAAATACCCGCATAGAATGCGGGGAAAAGTTTGGAGGTTTTCATATGAAAAAAATTCTCTTTGCAGCGTCCGAGGGAAATCCCTTTATTAAAACGGGAGGGCTTGCAGATGTCGTGGGAGCTTTGCCCAAGTATTTGGATAAAGGGAAATTCGACGTGAGGGTTATTCTGCCAAAATACTTGTGCATTCCCCAGGAAATCAGGCAGAAGATGTCGCATGTGACGGAATTTTATGCGGATATGCCGAGAGGGAAAGAGTACATAGGGATCGATAAGGCTAAGGTAGAAGGAATTACTTATTATTTTATCGACAATGAGCATTATTTTGCAGGGGACAGCCCTTACCATGAAGTCTTTGAGGATGTAAATAAGTTTGCCTTTTATTCCCGGGCAGTATTGGCAAGCTTATCTAAAATCAGGTTTCGGGCGGATATTATTCACTGCCATGACTGGCAGGCAGCGCTAATTCCAGTATTTTTGAAAGAATTTTATGGACAGGACCCATATTTTCAGAAGACAAAGACAATCCTGACGATTCACAACCAGAAATTTCAGGGAAGGTGGAAGATAGACGATATTGAAAACTGCCGCGATTTGCCGCCAGACTGCCGCTATCGGGCGATGGAGGCTTACCATGAGACGAACTTTCTCAAGGCAGGGATTCTTTATGCAGACCGCGTAACAACTGTCAGCGCGACTTATGCACAAGAAATTCAGTCTCAGGCAGGCGGCGAAGGATTGGACGGTGTGATGCGCAAAGTAGCTGATAAGCTGTCGGGAATTGTCAACGGGATTGACAATGAAGAGTATAATCCTATGACAGACCCGATGCTTCCAGCTTCTTTTGGCGGCAAACGCATTTCCGGCAAAAAGAAAGATAAAAAAGAACTGCAACGCGAGCTGGGACTGAGAGAAGATAATTCCGCCATGCTGATTGGCATTGTCTCCCGGTTGACGGAACAGAAAGGTTTTGACCTTGTAAACCAAATTATGGAAGAAATGTTAAACACTATGAATGTGCAGGTTGCTATATTAGGTACAGGGGAAGAGCGTTACCAGGAATCATTCCGTTATTTTGGGCAGAAATATGCAGACAGAGTATCGGCGACAATCGGCTACAGCGAGGAATGCGCGCACAAGATTTACGGGGGTGCGGACGCATTCTTAATGCCTTCTCAATTTGAGCCTTGCGGCCTGAGCCAGTTAATCAGCATGCGTTACGGGACAGTTCCCATTGTTCGGGAGACTGGAGGTTTGAAAGACACGGTGGAGGCATATAATGAGATTTGGCAGACTGGAACGGGATTTAGTTTTGCCAACTATGATGCTGGAGAAATGTTGATGATTATTCGCTATGCATATGACGTATTCCAAAATCATCCCAAAGAATGGCGGATGATGATGAAACGCTGTATGAAAGCGGATCATTCCTGGCAAAGCTCTGCTGGAAATTATGAGAAACTGTACCAGGAGTTATAAGAGAGAGACCCGATTCGTCCTCCTCTCATAGTAATAGATAGAATCGGAAAGGACTTCATCTTGTGCTACCTCCGTGAGATTTACCTCGCGGACAGTTTCACGGAGCGTAGACGGCTCTCTGGCAGAAGAGGCGGGGACAAGGATGACTTCGTGTATGCTGCTGGGCAGAAGGAAGAGATCGTCTTCCAGGTTGTCGGAAATTTCTTTGAGTACGTCGGGATAGAGAATGCAGCAGGCGCCAAAATAGCATCTGTCATTCGTGAGCACATGCATGGGGACAGATTCACGCTGCATTGCCTCCAAAGTCTGTTCCTGCGTTTCCTTTGGCAGCGAGTCGAGCATTGGAAGCAGGAGCTCTGTCAGGGAATCGCAATGCCAGGGAAGAAGCTGCGGCGTATTCTGTTGTGCGAAAAGCAGAAGTGTATCTTTCGATATATCCCAATAGTCAAGATGGCTGTTATGTATGAGGATGGAGGCATTTTCGTGGGCGTCGCTGGGAACCAGACAATAGAATACGATGGCGAGGTCCAGGTAAGTGAAATGCGGAATTTCCTCAAGCAGTTCGCGGTTTTTGTCATAGTGAATTAGTTTGTATACTATGCGCGGGCGCACCTTTTCCAGACAAGTAAAAAAGGAAATGTCGATATTCTGTGTGAAACGATGATCGTGATAAAATTCTGCAATCTGCCGGCAGATTGGCAAAAGAGGCATGCCTTTTTCATACTGCTCAAAATAAGGTTTCAGATAAATGGTAGGAGAGATGTTGCTGCCGGGTTCTAAGATTGTCAGTCCATCGAGGGAAAGCTGATTGTTGTGGGAAAAAGAGTCGATAGAAATATGGGTGTCAGCCGAAAAGAGAGTTCCGACATTGGTGAGTAAAGCCTGCTTAAATGATTCGTATGATGAAACGGCAGAGCTTTGCGTCGCATCATCGCCTATATAGTGTTTTGTTGATTTATAATTCATATATACCTCCTGCGCTGTGCTGGCAGTAGCAGGAAAAGCCCACACAAGAAATGTGTGGACTTTAGTTTAGCATGTTTGAATGGGAAATGCAATGGCTGTCAAATAATTTTATAGTTATTTTACGCATGAGGCGACCGTTTGCCGGGAACTGAGACTGTATGCATAAAGGACTATTTAATTTAATCCGCAGATTTTATTTCCTTCCAGTACAGGTTATAGCGCATAGTAGCCTCATCGTCCAAAGATTTAAAAACTTCGCAGTTGTCGAGGACTTCCGTGGGGGGGAAGATGGTAGTATTCTCCTGAAGTTCTGTTTCTAAGGAATTTTTTACCTTGGTGTTGGGCGTGGCATAATATACATAATCGAAATTCAGGAGGGCAATATCTTCCCGGCAGAGGAAATTGAGGAACATTTGTGCATTTTCGATATGTTTTGCACTTTTTGGCATGAACCAGGAGTCAATCCACATATTAGAACCCTCTTTCGGTACAGAGAATGCCAGTTTATCGTTGTATTCAAGCGCTAACCCGGCCTCGCCGGAGTAGACGACAGCCATTGCGGCGTTCTCTGCGATCATTTCATCCTGGGCCTCGTCTACCAGATAGGAATAGACCAGGGGCTTCTGTTCAATGAGCAGGCTCTGCGCCTCGCGCAGCTTTTCATCATCCGTGATATTCAAAGAGTAACCCAAACGTTTCTCGGCCACCATAAAAGAGTCGCGCACAGAATCCGCCATAATGATTTTACCAGCATATTCCTTGTCCCACAGGATATCCCAGGAATCCACCTTCGATTCATCCACCATTTCCTTATTATAGAGGATGCCCACCGTTCCGAAAAAGTAAGGGAGCGTATACTTATTTTGTGGATCAAAGGACCTGGAAAAGTCAAAATAGGAGCTGTCCAGATTTTCAATAAGCGGAATATTGCGGTAATCCATTTCCAGGACTTCACCCTCGTTTATCAGTTTTTCAATCATGTAGTCGGAGGTGCAGATTAAATCATAATCAATGGCGCCTGCCTTGTATTTTGTGTACATGTTTTCCGGGGTGATGTATTCCTCATATTCCACCTTAATTCCGGTCTCCTCCTCGAACATGTCTATTACTTCCGGTTCGATATATTTTCCATAATTTAAGACAGTCAGGGTGTTGGGCGAATCTTTGGCACAGCCGGCAAAAAGACCGGAAACAGCCAGGATTCCCAGGAGAAGCAGTAATGTTTTTTTCATGAGAACCTCCTGTCCTTTTGTAGTTTAGATATTTCTTTGCGCGCCGCGGGCCGGAAATTCATGAAGAGCAGCAGTACCAGGGCAATCAGAAATAAGATTGTGGACAGCGCGTACATTTCCGGGCGGATGCCTTTACGCATTTCCGTATAAATCATCGTAGACAGTGTATTGATGCCCGCGCCTTTGGTGAAATAAGTAACCGAAAAATCGTCCAGCGACATTGTCATTGCCATCAGGAAGCCGGAGAGCACGCCGGGCAGGATTTGCGGCCAGGTGATCTTATAAAATGCATATAAGGGCGTTGCGCCTAAATCCAGCGCCGCTTCATAGGTGGTACGGCTTCCCTGTTTCAGTTTGGGCAGAACATTTAGAATCACATATGGTATGTTGAATGTAATATGCGCAATCAACACGGTGCCAAAACCCAGGCGGGTAAAGCGCACAAACAAAAGCATCATGGATATTCCAGTAACAATGTCTGCGTTGAGCAGCGGAATATTTGTGGCGCCCAGCATGATAGCTTTGCCGCGTTTTCGCATGGCGTCAATACCGAGAGCGGCCAGCGTTCCCAAAATGGTGGCAAGTACTGCGGAGGCCAGGGAGATAAAAATTGTGGTATAAAAAGCTTCCATGATCGCGCTGTTTGAAAACAGTTCCCGGTACCAGCGCAAAGTAAATCCGCCCCACACGACCTTGGCTTTGGAGTCGTTAAAGGACAGTACAATCAGCACCATAATCGGCAGATACAAAAATAAGAAAATCACAAAAAGATAAATGCGTTCCGCAGATTTTTTCATCATGTGAAAGTACCTCCTCCCTCGTCTCCGTGCGCGTTCATCAGCGCCATGCTGGCAATCACAAACACCATCAGCACGACGGAAAGGCCGGAGCCTAGATTCCAGTTATATTCCTGCATAAAGGCCTGCTCAATGACGTTTCCAATCAGGAGCACTTTGCCGCCGCCCAAAAGGTCTGAGATGGCAAAAGAGGTCAGCGCAGGCACAAAAACCATAATAATGCCGCTGATGACGCCGGACATCGTTAAAGGGACGATGATTTTAAAGAAAATTGTAATGTTTCCCGCGCCTAAATCCTTAGCGGCTTCTATGATATCCCCCTGGATGCGCGCCATCGCGTTATATATGGGCAGAATCATAAAGGGCAGAAAATCATACACCATACAAAAAACGACGGCTTTGGGTGTGTTAAGGATGTCAAGGCCTGGCAGCCCAATCATATCGAGCAATGAGTTTATAACGCCGTTATTAGACAAAAGCAATCGCCAGGCGAGAATACGCAGCATGAAATTCATCCACATTGGCAGGATAAATATGAAAACGATAAGTCCCTGGCTTTTCGATTTCATCTTATTTAAAATCATGGCGAGCGGGTAGGACAGCGCCAGGCAGATAAGCGTGCATGCCAGGGCAAGCTTCAATGACAGAATCAGCGCTTTGAGGTGCACAGAAAAAGTGATGGAACTTATATTTAATAGGGAAAAATTCCCGCTGGTAGTAGTAAATGCATAGTAAAGTATCATCAGGGTGGGCAGCAGGATAAAACCTGCCATCCATAGAATGTAAGGGCCCGCCAGCAATTGGCGCTTCAAATTACGCATCTGATTCCACCGCCTTTTCATCATTGGATTCCGGTTTGTTCATAATCTGGATATTGAAAGGGTCCACGCAGATTCCCACATGAGAACCCAAAGGCTGCATCTGCGTGGCGTGTACCAGCCATTCATAGCCGTTTGCCAGCACTTCCATTTCCCAGTGTACGCCCTTGAAAATCAAGGAGGTCACCTCGCCTTGCAGCATACCTTTCTCGGGAGTAACCAATTCCACGTCCTCCGGGCGGATGACCACGTCCACCGGGGTATGATTGCCGAATCCTTCGTCCACACAGGGGAAATCAACGTTCAGTATTCGCACCAGGCGGTCGTGGAGCATGGTGCCGCCTATGATGTTGCTCTCGCCGATGAAATCGGCCACGAAAGCGTTGGTAGGCTCATTGTAGATGTCCTCCGGCGTGCCTATCTGCTGGATATAACCCTGATTCATAACCACAATCGTGTCGGACATTGTAAGCGCCTCTTCCTGGTCGTGGGTTACATAGATAAAGGTAATACCGAGCTCATTTTTCAGGCGAATTAATTCATATTGCATATCCTGACGAAGTTTCAGATCAAGCGCGCCTAGAGGCTCGTCTAAAAGCAGTACTTTTGGCTCATTGACGATGGCGCGCGCAATAGCAATCCGCTGCTGCTGGCCGCCGCTCAAAGAGTCGACGGTGCGCTTTTCAAAGCCGTCCAGATTTACAAGTTTGAGTGCGTAACGAATTTTGTCATCAATATAAGCTTTGCTTTTTTTGCGGATTTTTAAACCGAAGGCGATATTTTCCGCGATGGACATATGGGGAAATAAAGCGTACTTCTGAAATACCGTGTTTAATTGCCGCTCGTTGGGGGCAAGATTGGTGATGTCCTTGCCGTCAAAGATGACGTTTCCCGCATCAGGCGTCTCAAAACCGCCAATAATCCGCAGTGTGGTAGTTTTCCCACAGCCTGATGGGCCGAGCAGTGTCAGAAATTCATTCTCCCTTATATATAAATTCAAATCGTCCAGCACCATCTGTCCGTCATAGGATTTGCTGATGTGCTGCAAGTCAATCAGTCGTTTGCTCATGGCAGTGTCCTCCTAAAAAATGGGGGGAGTGGAAACCCAGAGTATGGATGCCTCCCTTTCGCTGCAATTCTCAATGTAGTGTTTTTTGCCGGCAATGAAATAAAAGGACTCTCCTTGCCTGACTGTGAAGGAGCGCGAGCCGTAGACTAATTTCACGCTGCCTTTTAAGACATAGCCGAATTCTTCCGCTTCATGGGGAAGCTGTGTCTTAGAGATGCCGTGGGGCGCCAAAGTCATCAATACTGGCTCCATGGCGTTTTTCTGCGCGTTGGGAATCAGCCATTTGATTTGATGGTGAAGCTCCTCCATATCTTTCGTGAAATAGTCTTCCTGGCGGAATACGATTTGTTCCGGTTCCTGGTCGGTAAAAAATTCCGCCGGGGTTGTGCCCAGACATTGGATGATGTCTAACAACGTGCCCACCGAGGGGGAAGTGAGGTTACGTTCCAATTGGGAAATAAAGCCCTTGGAAAGTTCGCTGCGGTCGGCAAGTTCCTGCTGCGTCAGGCCATACTGAATGCGCAGTTCTTTCATGCGTTTGCCAATGTCCATAGGAATCCTCCTTCACTGTATGAGATAAAAGTAATAATGATTTTTTTGTTTAATAATGATAAACAAGATATATTATATAGGGGAAATATGAAAAGTCAATAGGCAATTATAAAAAAGCGTAAATCTTATTGTGAAATGAAATAATTGTTATAGTACAAAATATCAGAAGGCGCCAGGAGTGTCTAACCTTGGAGATGTTTACATTTATTATGGGAGAAAAAATTGGTAATATGCACAAAAAAACAACAGTTAAGGACAAAATATTAAAAAAATCAACTAATATAAGAAGAAAATATATTGATTTTCACTGGTAAAATGAGATAATGGTATTACAGTCGCAATGTGTGCTCTTTTTTTATAGATATGGGTTGTTATGCTCATCAAGCCCCAGGGATGGGAGAGGAGGGTAGATTATCAGGGGAAGAGACGCCGGTTTTTTGGATAGAACTATTGCAGAAATCGGCGCTTCATAAAAAAGCTACATTGTAGAATTAGGTGTACGACACCAAGGAAAGGGATGCAGACATATGAATAAAAAAACGCCTGAATATAAGGCGGCAACGTATTTTTACAAGGAAGGGAGAAGTTATCATGAGATTTAAGAAGATAATAAGCGGGCTGCTTGTCGGCGCGCTGGCAGTCACCTCCGTATTTACCGGGAATGTGACGACGGCAAAGGCGGAAGTGACGGCGGAAGCGCCGAAATACAGCTTTGATTTTAATGCAGAGAGTTTGAACAGTACGGTAAGCCCGGACGACGCGCTTACCGTAGTTGAAGCGGGGAACGCTGCATCGACAGCCGCGCCGGTTTATGAAACGGGAAGGTCAGGCGAAGCGGGAGATAAATCTGTCAAGCTGGGAAGTTATGCGTTGAGCCTGCCGGGAAATATCGGTGAGAATTATACGGTGAATGTGTGGATGAAATCGAATGTCGATACAATCGCCAATAATAATGCAATTTTCCTGCTGGGAGCAGGCGACCCAAATCAGGAATGGCTTGGGTTTGCCGGAAACGGTACAGAAGGGAAAGCCAGAGTATGGGGAAAGTATTCGGGTGCTTATCAGGAAGTAGTAAGTAATATAAATATGGCGAAGGATCGGTGGACGATGCTTACGATTGCGCAGGAAGGCGCTGCGATGGAGATTTATCAGGACGGCGTCTTAAAAGCGACAAAGAATGACGTATCAAGCATCCTCAAAGGGGACGATAGAAATATCCTCCTGGGAACTACCTATTGGTCTGCCGACGGAACATTTAACGGCTGGCTGGACGACGTCCAGATTTATGATAAGAAGCTGACCGCTAATCAGATATATAAAATGTTTGATCCCAGGACGGAAAAAGACGTCTTTGTGGAAGGGAAGCTGACGGTAAGCGAACAGATCAAAATGTTGTTGGGAGGCGCGACCGCGACTGTAACGGCGACACCGCCGAGCGGCGTAGATGCAGCTAAGATTACATACAGTTATGCTTCGGCAAATGCTGCGATCGCCTCTGTAGATGCAGCTACCGGTGTGATTACAGCGAAAGCAGCCGGTACGACCACGATTACAACTACCGCTATATATGACGGGGATGAAGCGACTGCCAAGACTGCTAAGACGACGGTTATTGTCAGAGACCCCAACGTGAAGGAAGAAGGCGTAGTGGTGGATTACGATTTATCCCAGGCGGTAAACGGTAAGCTGATAGATATCACCGGCAATGGCAATGACGCAACGCTGCACGGTGAGAAATACAGCTTCGAGAATGGCGCGCTGAAATTAGACGGCAGCAAATCTTCTACGGCAAATCAGACGTATGTGGATCTTCCGTTATCTATCATGGACAAATTGACCAGCAAAGAGAAGTTTACCATTCAGGTGAAGTTCGCAAAAACGGCCGACGTATTTATGGCATGGCTGTTCTGTTTTGGCTCTAACCCACAGTCGACGGGTACGAATTATATGTTCCTGTCTCCGAACTTTCAGAATACGCAGCTTAGAGCTGGTATCAAAGACAGTACAACGGAGAAGTTATTCGCAACCTCGCTTGTCCCGGAACGCAATAAGTTTTATACGGTAAACATGGTGTTTGACCAAGGTAAGATCAGGCTTTACTGGAACGGCGTCATGATTAAAGGCGATAATGGGGATGAGCTGGATTCCGGTTACAACATGATGGATGATATTGTTACGCCGGGCTGCAAGGACAATATTTTAGGCTATATCGGCAAATCATGCTGGGGGCAGGACGAATACTTTAAAGGGCTGATCTCTGAATTTAAAATTTATGACAAGGCGATGACGAACGAGGACGTTCAGTTGTCTGATCCTGCGTACCAGCGTGAGTTTGAAGCTGAGGTTAGAAAAGAATTGACGGTAGATAAGATTCTTGGCAAAAATGATTCTAAGGATGAGATTAAATATAATCTTTCACTGCCGGATCATATCAACGAAGTCAGCGTTACCTGGAAATCCAGCAACAAAGATGTCATCAGCGATGACGGTATCGTTAAATGCAAAGACACTGAGCAGAATGTAACGATGACTGGAACAGCCAAATCAGGAGCCCTGCAGGCGGATATATCATTTGACCTTAAGGTGATGCTTTTAGACCGCACGGCGTTAGATGCAGCCCTGGCGGAGGCAAATACGGCTAAGAATGCCGCAAATTTCAAGTATTATACGGAAGAGTCTAAGAATAATCTTACACAGCTGCTTGATAAGGGGGCAAATGTCGCCAATCAGGAAGAAGCGGATTCTTTGACGAAAAATATTAAGAATGCAATCGCAAAGCTTACGTTTGCAGAAGCATATATTGATCCATTTTCTAAGATTGATAAAACGAAGTTTAAGGACTTTACAGTGACGCCTAAGGGTACGAGTAATGTGCTGTCGTCTGTGATTCCGGCGGACGTGAAACCGTATGTTACGGTAGAATACACTTCCAGCAAACCAGGCGTTGCAACAGTTGATAAGAATACCGGTATTGTGAAAGGCGTGAAACTGGGCTATACCATCATTACGACCAAAGTGAAAGCGGCATCTGATGGTTTTGAAATGGAATACCAGACAATTGTTAAGGTAGATCTCAACATAAAAGGAGTTTCCGTAAAGGCGAAGAAGACAACGCTTGCCAAAGGTGAGAAGACGGATATCACAATTACTTATCCGGCAGCAGTCAGAGCCGCAGGCGCTACAGCTACCTACCGTGCAACGGGCGCAGTCTCTGTGTCGAAGGGAAAAGTGACGGCCAAGAAAGCAGGGACAGGAACTGTCATTGTGAAGGTGAAGGCCGGAGGAAAGACAATCACCAAGAAATTGAAATTCAAGGTTGGCGAAATTACCGGAGATTCCAAGGTGAAGATTAAAAAGTCTATTACTTTAAAGGTTACGGGCATTAGCGGTAAAGTAACATGGTCCCTCGATAAGAAAGGTAAGAAGCTGGCGAGCATAAGTAAGAAAGGCAAGCTGACTGCTAAGAAAAAGACCGGTAAAGTTACGGTAACGGCCAAAGTAGGAAAAGTTACCATGAAAAAGACGATTACGATTAAGAAGAAATAGAGGATAATAACAGGAGGTAAGTTAATATGAAGCGCAGAATCGTGAATATATTGCTGGCTGCATGCCTTACCGCAGGTATGGCGGTCGGTTCCTTACCGACAGCCAGCCTGGAGGTAAAGGCGGCGGATGCATCCGCTGCAGTACAGCAGAATTTGACAATCCGGGAATCTGAGGTTAATCAGCTTCTGACAGGAGACCTTAACCTGCCGGCTGCGGTAGATGGGTTAGAGGGCGCCACTATTGCATATAGTGTTGCAGAGAAAGATGCAGAGTATGTAGCTGTTGAGGGTTCAACATTAAAAATCAAAAAACGTCCCAAATCAAATGAGGAAGACTATAAATTTACATTGAAAGCGACCGTAACGGCAGGGAGCGATAAGGTAGAGAAGGAATTCCCTTTAACAATCCGCGCAGGCTTATCAGAAGATGATTATGCAGGATATATTTATGTATGTTTTGCGGACAGAAATGTGTCTACGACCGGTAAGGATTTCCGTGACGTGCAGCAGATTCATTTCTTCCTCAGCGAGGACGGGATGAATTGGACCGCGCTCAACGGTTTTAACCCAATTTTTGAGGCGGGAACGGATTATGCGGATTCCATTGAAAAATATTCAGCGACCAGCCACAATTATAAGGTCAAAGAAGGAACTAATATTGCGAAGACCAGGACCGGCGACGCTTCTGTACTGTTCCCATTTGAGGGGGAGGACCAGGGTGTCCGCGACCCCTATCTGATCCGCGGCTGCAAGGCTGATGGCAGTGATTCTAATAAGGTATGGCTGCTTGCCACCGACTTAAACACGATGGCGGAAAAGTATGGCGGAAACAGGGCGAATAATATCGTAGGTAACTGGGGAACTATGACAACGAATGGTTATGGAAGCACCAAGCTCTTCATCTATGAGACGGAAGATTGGGTACATTGGACGAGACGTTATGTGGATGTAGGAGCGCAGGTAGGAGCCTGTATGGCTTGGGCGCCGGAAGCAATCTATAATCCGGAAAAAGACAATTATCTCTTATACTGGTCAGCGCGTACAACTGTGGATGGCAGGGCAAGAGACCGTCTGTATTGTAACGAGACCAAAGATTTTGTAACGTTTGGTCCTACCAAGCTTTATGAGCAGGAGCCATTTTTTGAGAATTATCTTCCGAACGGCGTAGGTTCGGCAGACGATGGATACGGAAATATTGATACGTCTCAGTTGTGGGTAGCAGAGACAAAAGAAGATGGCACAGTCAATCCCTATGGCACTTTGTTCCGTCTTGTGAAGGATGAGACGAACAATCATATTGAACTCATGAAGGCGTCGACGGTGCTTGACCCTAAGTATGAGGGAGATGCGAACCAGGCAGCATATAATGCCACAGATGCTAAGAGAATTACACCGTATACGGATAAGGACGGCAATACATTTGCTGATTTGGCATCCGTCAACGCATTGTCAGACCCAACCCATATTAAGACGGCGGAAATTGTATATAACTGGTTCAAAAATGAATCTGTGGGTAATCATTTTGAAAAGATTCCCCAGAAAGATATGGAGAAATACAGCGGCGCATATGAAGGCGCAACCTTATTTAAATTTTTTGACCGCGACGAGTGGTGCGTAATGATTGATAATTACGGCGATATGTCTGTACGTTATGAGCCGTATCTGACGACAGATCTGTCTAAGCCTGACAGCATTCAGAAAGCGGCGAAGGGAACGTATGGGCGCACCGGCGGCGATGTCGGCACTCACGGCGGTATGATACCGATTACAGTGGAAGAGTACAATACGTTGATTGACACTTACAACGCAGATTCCAGCATCAACAACTATCATCCAATCAATTATGTATCTCTCGATACGAGAGTTTATGACGACAAGATTGAGGAACTGAAAAAGGCGGCCCAGGGCTCAAGTTACAGCGCGGGCGTGAAGGCTCAGATGAACAGCATTGGCGAGCAGATTAAGGCTGCAAAACAGACAATTGAGAATGTACAGAATCCAGGGCAGGAACAGAAGAGTACAGGAACTTGGTCGGAAGCGTTTTCCAGCATGGGGAAATTGATTGAGCGGGCAGATACTTTGCTGGCCAATAAGTTAAAATCATTGCCGGCAGAGATGAAGGCAGAAAGCGTATACCTTGAGGAAGATGAAGTGACAATCTGCACCAAGGCGACAGAGGGCTTGAAGAAGACTGCGACAATCCATGCAGATGCAGACATTGATACCGAGACTTCTAAGATTACTTTCACCAGCAGTAATAGCAAAGTTGCAGCGGTAAATCCCAAAACAGGCGTAGTGACCGCCAAAAAGGCAGGAACTGCGAATATCACGGCAACAGCGCCGGGAGGGGCGAAGGCGATCTGCAAGGTGACGGTTAAGGGTGTTCCGAGTAAAATCAGCCTGAAAAAGAAGAGCGTGAAGCTCAAAGTGAAGAAGACATACCAGATTAAGGTAAACATTCCCAAAGGAACAGTATGCTCTAAGTTCAAGTATAAGAGCAATAAGTCTAAAATCGCGTCTGTTTCTAAGACAGGATTGGTTAAGGCCAAGAAGAAAGGAACCGCCAAGATTACAATTTCGGCGGCCAATAACAGTAAGGCAAAGGCAACGCTTACAGTAAAGGTAAGTAAATAGTAAAGATTTAGCGGCTCTAGTTCCGGCAGGCATTGTAAAATGCCTGCCGGAACTTTTTCCTTTATTTTTTTCATATGGCAGGTGAAAATGGTTCTCAAAAGTTCGTTAGTCTGTTACAATATAGGAAAGATACAAGGTTGGAAAATCCCCGAATCATAGTAAAGGACGAGAGGATTATGGAATTGGACAGAATTGTGAAAGGAGAATTGAGATGTTGCAGACAGGAATAAAAGGAAGTCAGGAAATGGTAGTTACTACGGAGGACACAGCCAAAGTATATAAAAGCGGAACTCTCGATGTACTTGCTACGCCGCGGATGGCAGCTTTGATGGAGGAAACTGCTTGGAAAAGCATAGCAGGAGATTTGGACGAGGGAATGGGAACGGTAGGAATTCGTTTGCAATTAGACCATCTTGCACCTACCCCGATTGGAATGAAAGTCTATTGTGAGTCTGTTTTGGAAAAGGTGGATGGCAGGAAACTTGCATTTTCGGTCACGGCAAAAGATGAAAAAGGTGAAATTGGCAAGGCATATCATGAGCGGTTTATTGTGGAAGAAGAAAAATTCCAACGTAAGGCAGAACAGAAAAAATAAAATAGTATGAGAGTGTATTTCTACTTACCGGATTGTTACAAAATTATAGCTTCATATAAAAAAGAACTGGTAATTTCCACGATTTTCTGTTAAAATAGAAATAATTATGCAGATATATGAAAAGGAGCGTTGATTATGGCAGAATCTATGGAAGATTACAAGGAAGAATTGGAGGCGTCTTTCCGTGAGATTAAGGAAGGCGATATTATTTCAGGGGTCGTGCTCGGCGTTACAGAGGAAGAAGTAACACTGGATTTGAAATATTATACGCAGGGAGTCATTAAAGTGGAAGACCTCAGCAATGACCCTAATTTCCAGGCGATGGAAGAGATCCATCCGGGAGATGTTATTAAGGGCACAGTAGTTAGCCTTGACGATGGACAAGGCAATATTAAATTGTCAAAGAAAGAGGCGAACGATGTACTTGCCTGGGAGAAACTTAATGCTTATCTTGAAGAGCAGACAGAACTTTCTGTAAAGATTGCAGGTATCGTGCCCAGCGGCGTAGTTGCTTATGTAGAAGGAATCCGTGGGTTTATTCCCGCGTCTCAGTTGGATTTGTCTTATGTGGAAGCTACGGAAGACTGGTTGGGACGTGAAGTGCAGGTAAGAGCAATTACCGTAGATGAATCTAAGAAGAAACTTGTGCTTTCGGCTAAGGTTATCTTAAAGGAGAAGCAGCAGGAGGAGCATGACCGTCGGATTAGAGCCATGGTTCCAGGCACAGTACTGGAAGGTACGGTGGAATCTCTGATGCCGTATGGGGCGTTTGTGGATTTGGGAGACGGAATCAGCGGGTTGGTGCATATTTCTCAGATTTCCCACAGGCGAATTGGCAAACCATCTGAGGTGTTAAGCGTAGGGCAGAAAGTTAAGGTAAAAGTGCAGAATACCAATGACAATAAGGTAAGCCTGAGCATGAAAGCGTTAGAAGAAGAGATGGTGGACGTAGATAAGCCTGAGAGGGCGGAAGAATATATTTCCAATGAGAGGGCGTCTACAAGCCTTGCAGATTTGCTGGCAGGAATAAAATTATAGAAAGGATGTTAATCTATGAGAGTAAAGGCAGTACAGGGTACGGACAGTACCGGAGCTCAGACTACGGCTGCTGCGGTAGACCAGGGAGAGGATTTTGCCTCGTATCTGAAGACCTCGGCATCTTTGGAAGAGATTTTCACGGAGGCGGCTGAAAAGTACAATGTGCCTAAGAACTTAATTAAGGCAATCGCTAAGGCGGAGTCTGATTTCAATCCGAACGCCACCTCAGGTGCGGGGGCGCAGGGAATTATGCAGCTCATGCCGGCAACGGCGCGTGAACTTGGTGTGACGGATTCCTATGACCCTTATCAGAATATTATGGGTGGAACGAAATATATCAGTGAGATGCTTGCTAAATATGATGGGAATGTGAGCCTGGCCTTGGCTGCGTATAATGCGGGAAGCAATAACGTGGCAAAGTATGGTGGTATTCCGCCTTTTAAGGAGACGCAGAACTACGTTGTGAAAGTGACAGGATTTATGAATAATGGCGTTGAAGTTCCCAATGCGTCTTACAATATTAATGCAGACGGCAGTATATCTGCGGCGTCCGTGCAGGAGGTGGAAGACAGCTACTATCAGAGTATTTTAGAGCAGCTTTTCTCCTATGAGGAATACCTCAAATTTATTGATATGTATATGAAACTCCAGGAAGCGCAGCAGGAGGAAATCAAAGAGGAACAGAAGCAGGGAGAGGAGCAGAAAGACGGCTCTTATTATGCTTACCAGCAACTGCATTATACGCCGGCAGTGATGAATCTGCTTGGACAGTGACAATGTGAACGCCGGCAGTGATGAATCTGCTTGGACAGTGACAATGTGAACGCCGGCAGTGATGAATCTGCTTAGGCAGTGAGTGTTGCTGTTATAGGGTCAGCTTTAGGAGACGGAAATGGAGACAATCAAGATAAAATATTTCACGCAGGAGATAGACAAACTTGCCTATATTGACGGCAAATCAGACTGGATTGATTTGCGGGCAAGCGAGACTGTGGAGCTGAAAGCGGGAGAGTTTAAGCTGATTCCGCTTGGTGTGGCAATGCAGCTTCCGGCAGGTTATGAGGCGCATGTAGTGCCGAGAAGTTCCACATTTAAGAATTATGGAGTGTTGCAGGTGAATAGCTGCGGTGTGATAGATGGAAGCTATTGCGGCGACGGGGATATGTGGAAGATGCCGGTGTATGCCACCAGGGATACGGTAATCCACAAGAATGACAGAATTTGCCAGTTTCGGATTATGGAGAACCAGCCGCACATTATTTTTGAAGAAACTGCGTCCCTGGAAGGGAAGGACAGAGGCGGTTTTGGCACTACCGGAATAAATTGATGCTGTAAATAGTACAAGAAGGTTTTTACATACAACGCGGGGCAGGAAAAGAAAGAATTTCCTGCCCCGCGTAATTTGTGTAAGCCCGTGTTTTTAGCCTTTGCGCAGTACTAAATGCTGAGGAAGTCCATTTACCATGAACGGCTGGTAATCTCCCTGGATTAACGGCTCAATGTAGTTGATGAATTCATCGGTCACATAGTTCCCCTCCTTGTTCATCCAAGAGCTTGGAACTACTTTTTCATGGTTGGCAATCCGGTGTACGTCATAGATGCCGGCTGCGCTCTGGTAAGGATCATCGGAAATACGGTCGATAACAACCATCTTGCCGGTATCTCCCTCGTCTGCTGCTTTTACGGCAGCGCCGCCTACCATGAAGGCTTCGTCGATATCTACACGGGAAGCCATGTGGGATGCGCTTCTCTGTAAGGTGGAAAATTCAACGCTGCGGGTCTTGCAGCCGATCTCTGCGCCGAGGAAGCTGGCCAGATATGCGGCAGTTCCCTGAAGCTGTTTATGCCCGAAAGCGTCAACATATTCTCCGCCGCCGGATAACTCGCAGACATATCTTCCGTCGGCCAGTTTGATACCCTCAGATACGGCGATGACAATAGATTTCTTTTTCTCTAATAAATTCTTGACAGTCTGTAAGAACTTGTCGATGTCAAAAACAGATTCCGGCAGATAGATAGCGTCCGGTCCCTCGCACTCTTCGGTCTTGGCGAGAGCAGTTGCGCCTGTCAGCCAGCCCGCATTACGTCCCATAACCTCAATAATGGTAATCATTTCTTTGTTGTAGGTGAGGCCGAGCGCGTCGCGGATAATCTCTTTCGTGGAAGCCGCGATGTATTTCGCTGCGCTTCCGAAGCCGGGCGTATGGTCTGTCAGCGCTAAATCGTTGTCGATCGTCTTGGGCACGCCGAGGAATTTCTGGGAATGGCCTTTGACAATTGCATAATCAGATAATTTCTTGATGGTGTCCATAGAATCGTTGCCGCCAATATAAATAAAGGTCTCGATATCCAGCTTGTCCATGATCTCGAAGAGCTTTTCATAAATTTCCGGGTTCTCGTGGATTTCCGGCAGCTTGTAACGGCAGGAGCCCAGGAAAGCGGAAGGTGTACGCTTTAAAAGCTCAATGTCAATATCTGAGTGAATCTGGGTAGATAAATCTACATACTGCTCGTCCAAAAGCCCCTGAACGCCGTGCAGCATACCATATACTTTATCAAAGCCTCTTTCTTTGGCAGTCTTGTACACGCCTGCCAGGCTGGAGTTGATTACGGAAGTGGGCCCTCCTGACTGTCCTACAATAATGTTACGTTTTTTGCCCATGATAATAGATCCTCCTCTAAAAGTTTTTCTCTTATTATAACTAAAGTGCAGAAAATTTACAACCCGAATTCTTTTGAAATCTGTAAATGGCAGTTGTGAGGCCGTTGCCGCTCACTCAAACTCTGAGCTGTGGCAATGATGGAAAATGTTATAAAAAGTTCCCATTGCCTTCCCATAAGATTCGTGCTAATATTCTGGTTAGTTTATGTGTTGTCAGATTTTGGAGACAGAAAACCCCTGGAACACCAAACGCAAGACGTGTCCCAAGGGCTTTCCGCAGTATGTAAAAATACTCCCTCATTAATGTAACAATTTAAGGCGCCTAAAAATGACACTTTTTCTTAAAAAAGTTTAAAAAATATGAGAAACGCGGATTTTACACAAGTTTTGTGTTAAAATGTGTCATGAATGTGATGTTTGAATTGTTACTATATATAAGAGGACAAATTTTGTGCAAGTCAAATATGGGAAGATGGAGGGCATGGATAAATATGAAGAAAATGGATAACATGGACAGACTGGATAACATGGCCAACATGAATAACATGGATATACCTGCTGATAATGAGGAGCTTGGCGATATGGATGATATTGACAGGCTGCTTCAGGCGGCGTTTACGGAGATGGTGGAGAAGGAGTATGCGAACCGCCCTGAGAAATTCCCCAGGCACCGCTTTTCCAGGAAATTTCGCAGAAATATGGACGAGCTGCTGCGCACGGGAAAGGCGCCGGCGGAATACGAACGCAAACCAGCCGGGGGGTTTTCCCTGTTGGAGCTTATGCGTCCGGTCAGAAGCCGCAGGGCAATCCTCATCGCGGCGGCGTTGGTGGTGTTACTGTTCGGCACAACGGCAAGCGGCACGAACCCGATTATTGTCTGGCTGCATGACAGTTGGATGGAACAGCATGGGGATTATGTGGAGATACAGAACAGGGAAAAGGATGAGAGCATTTCCAAAAAGACGTTTTGCAAGTATGAGCTGACAGAAGTGCCAGCGGGGTATGAACTGCGAGGAGAAGAGTATGATGAGAGCGTAGGGATATATTATATGTTTTACGCTAATGAAGAAGAGCAAGCATTTATTTTTAAACAGGGCACGAAGGATAATGGCAATTTAGGTAATGTCACAGCAAACAGGAAGGATATGGAGGAAGCCCAGGTGGGCGGTTTAGAGGGATATTATGTTCATGATGCAGATACGGGCAATCTGATTCTCTCGGATGAAAGATATATGCTGGTATTTATCGGAGACTTGTCTAAAGCGGAGTTCCTGGAGCTTGCCTCTGGTCTGCGTGCCGTTGAGTAGGCATTCCTGGATGAGGGTGTAACAGGCGTCCACCAAGCAATTCTGAGGGAGTGTGGGCTTTTCAAACCCAAAAAGTATGCAGTCTTTGCAAAATCACGTTGCAGAGGCTGCATTTTTGTCGTTGCGTTAAGATTTTGAAAAAATTTCCGCAAAATGTGTCATGATTTGCCGTTTTGGATTGTCTCTACTTATAGAGGGTATTTTAGCTATTCGCGGCGACAGCCGGAAAGGAGAACGAAAGATGAAATTGAAACAACGGTTATTGACGTCACTGGCGCTGGCCGCCGTGCTCGCGGCCTTGCCTGTTGGCAGCAGTTATGCGGCAGAGGTGGAAGCGCCGCAGACGGAGGCGGGCGTCAGCGCGCAAACGGGCGGCGAGGGGGGCATTGACCCCCAGTACATTAATGCGGCAAATATTACGGCCGACCTTGTCATCAGCGGCAACAATGCGCATGTCTATGCCAGCGCGATTGCCAAGAGAGTCTGCAAAGTCACGGTGACGATGCGCCTGCAGCGCAAAGAGGGAAGCGCCTGGCAGACGAAAGTTTCCTGGGTTGGTTCGAGTACAGAGGGACATAAAACATTAGGCGAGGACTTTACCCTGACCCAGAGAGGTACTTACCGCACATATGCCATCTTTAATGTTGGCGGAGAGGAGCTTACCTACACGAGCGTATCGCAGGTATATTAAATTTATGAAGCAATTTTTGAGGGGATGTGGATTTATTATCCTTTGTTTTATTGTCCTTGTAGCGGCAAACCTGCTTCTCGACTATCTGTTTTGAGCAGGCAGGAGAGGAGTTTGTCATTCATTTCCGGCATCATGAAGCAGAAACGGATGTATTTGTTGTCAAGGAAGGGAAACGTAGAGCAATCCCGAATCATCATTTTCTGCCGGATCATTTGGTCGAACAGCATCCCTGATGACAGGGTATTATCAAGAAGGCGCACCAGCATGAAGTTCCCATTGGGCGGATATGCCTTGAATCTGCCGTCGGCCATAATTATTTCAGAGATTCGGCTGCGCTCCCGCGAAATCAGGGCCCGGGTGCGCGTAATGTAATCAGAATCCCGGAACATGATCTCTCCTGAAATAGCAGCCAGGGAGTTGATGGTCCAGGGATTTTTTCTTTTGTTGATTTCTTTGGTTAAATCGCGGTTCCCGGTTATGGCGTAGCCCAGGCGCAGGCCGGGGCAGGCGAAGAATTTGGAAGTCCCGCGCAGGATTACAATATTGTTGTAATATGCGGTCAGCGGGACAGAGGTAATTTCTTCATAGTTGTCTGCGAACTCCACATAAGTCTCGTCCACCATGACAAAGATATCGTTCTGCTTGCACACGTCGAGGATTTTGCGCATCGTGCGCCGGGTGATGGCCCCGGAGGTGGGGTTGTTGGGGTTACAGATGACTACCAGGTCAATGCTCTCATTGAGATGCGAGGTAAAGTCGGCGGCGTCGAGGGCAAAGTCCTGCTCCTCTCTGAGCGGATAATACAGGCAGGCGCCGCCTCCCAGGGAGACTTCTCTCTCGTATTCGGAGTAGGTGGGCCCGATGATTAAAGCTTTTTGCGGGCGCTGAATCTGGATAAACAGAGAAATTAATTCGGTAGAGCCATTGCCCATAATAATATTTTCATGATCTGTGCCCGAATATTTGGCGATGCATTTGCGAAGAGAAGTGTATTCCCTGTCCGGGTATGCGGCGATGGCGTCGATATGGCTTGCCAATGTCTCGCGCAGCAGAGGAGAGATACCCAGCGGGTTCACATTGGCGCTGAAACTTATAATTTCCTCTTTTTTTATGCCGTAGATCTCTTCAATCTTTTCTAAATCACTTCCGTGAAAATGGTCTTTATGCTGAATCATTCACAAATCCTCCTTCTTTACACAGCAGTGCAAATCGTTTATAATAAAAAAAACTATTTCTATTATAACGAATCACGATAAAAAAGCAAGCAGGTGACGATTTGCAGAGAAAAATAGAAGAGCTGGCAGCAGGAATCTGCACCCGTCAGTCCTCCGTATTACAGTTAATTCCAGAGAAATTAGAAATTGAAATGTTGGAGAACACGGTTTACGCCGGAGAATTTACAATTGTAAGCAGCGCGGGCGTGCCGGTGGCAGGGACGGTCTGTTCGACCAGCCCGCGGATGAAGTGCCCGCAAGGGGAATTCGCAGGGACGAGGGTTACGCAATCATTTGAATTTTGCAGTGAAGGGCTGTCCGACGGCGATACCCAGGAAGGGGATTTTCATATTATCAGCGACCAGGGAGAGTATGCGCTTCCTTTTTCCGTGTCTATCTGTAGAGATTATCCCCAGAGTTCCCAGGGAAAGATCAAGGGCATTGTCGAGTTTGCCAATCTGGCGCGCGAATCTTATGACGAGGCGGTAAAGGTGTTTTCGCAGCCGGAGTTTGAGGCTGTTTTTGCGCCCGGGGAGGAGGAACAGCGGTTGATATATCGCGGGCTGTGCCGTAAGCCGTGCACCAGAGTGCAGGTGGAGGAATTTTTGATTGCCTTGCGTAAGAAAAAACGCGTTATTTTTCAGGTGGAAGAGGCCAGGAGGGATTTTTGCGGCGTGACGGAGAACCGCAAAGAATCTATTGTGCTGCGCAAAGAGGAGTGGGGCCATCTTGCCATTGAAGTGTCGGCGGACGGGGAATTGATAAAACCGTTGAAATCAAGGATTACCAATGAAGATTTTGTGGGCAGCCGGGGGACTGTAGAGTATTTGATTGAGGCAGATAACCTTCATGCGGGCAAAAATTACGGCAGGCTGACATTGCAGACTCCATTCCAGAAAGAGGAAATTAAGATCTGCGTCAACAGGGAGGAAGTACTCAGCGAACATCCGATTTGGGAGATTCAGAAAAAGCAGGCCGAGCTTGCCGCTGAGTATCTCAAATTTGGTATGCATAAGACCGTGACGGGCGTGTGGGCCAAGCAGGCAATTCGCGGCTTGGAAGAAATGCAGACATTGATGCCGGGGAATCTTTGGTATTTCTTAGCCAAGGCTCAGGTGTATTTTGTAAACCGACAGCGACAGGAGGCGGAATGGGTGCTGAATGCTTTTCCGCGCAATAAGGTAGATAAAGAATCGCCATTGTATGCTTATTATTTATATCTCAGTACGTTGAAGGAGCCGGAGCCCGCTTATGTGAACAAATGCACCGGCAAAATACGCAAGATTTACAACAAATGTCCGGAGGAATCGGTGTTGTTGTGGATATTGCTGTTTTTGGACGAGGATTTGAATTACAGCAAGGGTAAAAAGTTAGAGACAATTGCCAGGCATATCAGACGGGGAAATGAGAGCGTGCTGCTCTATTTAGAGGCATGGAGGATTTTGGAAAAGGAGCCCTATCTCTTAAGCGGCATATCGGATTTCACCAAAAAGGCGTTGCATTTTACGGTCAAGCACCAGGTAATGACAAGGGGAATAGCAGAGCGGGTTGTGAAATTGCTGCCGGAGATTCCTGTTTATGAGACTGTTTGGTATGAAATCCTGGCCGCATGTTATGACGCGTCCCCGGGCAGGGAATCTTTGCAGGCGATTTGCAGCTATTGTATTAAAGGCCAGCGTTATGGCAAAGAATACTGGAAATGGTATCAGCGCGGAGTGGCTCAGGAGCTGAGAATTGCCGGTATGCACGAGGCTTGGGTGCGTTCGGCAGACAAAGCGCAGATGGCGAAACTGCCCAAGCAGATTGTCCACTATTTCCAGTCTTACAGCAACTTTGGCGGAGAAGCGGAGGCTTTGCTTTACGAGGCAATGATTGAGAATAAGCCGCAGTGGAAAAATGTCTGGCCTCATTACAGTAAGAATATCCGCGATTTTGCTTTAAAACAGCTGCAAGGCGGTAAGATTGACCGTTCCCTTGCCGCTGTTTACCGGGAGGCATTGACGCCGCAGCTTCTGACTTCAGAGCGGGCGAAAGATATCGCAAAAGCGTTGTTTGCCTGCGAGGTGCGTTGTGAGAACCCCAATGCCCGCAACCTGGTGGTTTGCCAACATACCTTGGAAAAGGAGCAGGTAACGCCGATTGTTCACGGCAGAGCCTACGTGAGCATTTATGGCAGTTCTTATAAGCTGTTGTTGGAAGATGCGCGGGGCAGGCGTTTCGTTCCTGATGAGGAGCTCGCAGCGACGCCTCTTATGGACGGAGAGGAATTTCTCAAAAAGGGTATGATGTGCGCAGAAGATAAACTGCCCTATCTTTTAAAATATTTTGACAAGAAGAAAATATGGCAGACCTTTGAGGAAGAAGACATTGCAAATTTACGGATAATGGCGGATTCCCCGGAAATCAGCGAGTCATACCGCAGGGAGCTTCGTCCTCAGATGATAGCATATTTCTATGATAATTATACCGGGGAAACTTTGGATGAGTTTTTGCTGTCGCTGTCCCTGGAGGGGATTGGCAGCCGCGACAGGGAAAAAATCATGCGTCTTCTCGTGGCAAGACGCCATTATAAGCGCGTGTATGAACTGTTGCTGAGTTATGGCATTGAGTATATTTCGCCTTCTAAGTTGGTGTATGTCATTGGTTATCGTATGGATGAATTAGAACAGGAAGAGCAGGAGGAAGCGGATGATTTTCTGCTTGTGCTGTGCAGGGAGGCATTTCTGCGCGGGAAGTATAATGAGCGGATTTTGGTATATCTGTGCAAATATTTTGCAGGCAGCCTCAGTGAAATGTTGAAGCTCTGGGAGTCGGCGCGCGGGTTTGAGGTGGACTCCTATGAGTTGGAGGAACGCTGCCTGCGGCGGTTCCTGTATACCGGGGATTTTTCGGCACGATTAGAAGAGGTGTTTGAGAGCTATGCACACAGTCTTGGCAAAGATGAAGTAATCCTGGCATATCTAAGCCAGATGGCGCATCTCTATGTTGTGAGGGATGCGGTTGTGGCGGAATTTGTATTCCACAAAATTGCCGGGCTGTCCGACGGGGGACAGAAATTGAACCGTATATGCGCCCTGGCATTGTTGAAGTGGTGCACCTTGGAACAGGGAGCTTTGCCGAAGGAGTGGGAGCTTGCAGAGACCATTTTATGTCAACTCGTGAGGGAAGGACGCTGTTTTGCATTTTTTGAATCACTGCCCGGGAAGCTGCGGGAGAAATATATGCTTCATGACCGTGTGGTAGTGGAATACCGCACGTCGCCGCAGGCGAAGGTATATATCAATTATCTTCCTGTGGGGTATACGAAGTATGTGGAGTGTGAGATGGAGCAGATGTACGAAGGGGTTTTTGCCAAAGAGTTCATCGTATTCTATGAGGAGAACATCCCATACTATATCAAAGAGGAAAACGACGGGGCGTATAAAGTGACGGAGAGCGGCCAGATTGTGCGTCCGAGCCTTGTCGACGGCGGCGAGGAAGGACGTCTCGTTCTGATTGACGATATGATGGCGTCATGGCAGATGAAAGATGAAGCTACGTTATGGAAGCGTTTGGAGACTTATGGACAGAAAGAAGAAATGGTGAAACGTGAGTTTACGCTGCTGTGAGGATGATGGAGATTGACAATGAAACCGACAAAAGAGGAATGGTATATTGGAATAGAGGCAGGCAGGCAATGGACGCAGATAAGCTGTTACCATGCCGGGCTGTCGGAGCCGGAGACCAAGAGCACCTTAGCGGGGTCAGAAATGTATCTGATTCCCACGGCAATCTGCAAGCGTAAGCAGGGCGGCCAGTGGTGTTTCGGGGAAGAGGGAAGGCGTCTGGCAGAATCCGGGGAAGGGTTTTATGCCGCCGACCTTTTGAAGCGTGCATTTGGGGAAGAGATTGTTACGCTGGACCGTGATTATGCGGCGCGGGATTTGCTGGGCGTATTTTTTCGTAAACTGCTGCGTCTGGCGCTTCCGCCGCGGGGGATTGAGGCAGTGACGAAATGCGTATTTTCTCTGGAAGAGGTTACGGAAGAATCTGTGGCGTTTTTGCAGCAGTTTGCGGAAAAACTAGGTTTTACCGAGGAACAGGTGCAGATTCAGGATCATCGCGAAAGTTTCTATGCTTATGTGGTTTCGCAGGAGCCGTCTTTGTGGAAACAGCAAGTACTGCTGTTTGAGGAGGAAGGCAGCGGCGTATATTGCCGCTTGTTTTCCTGTAATAGCAAGGTCAGCCCAATGATTGCGCAGGTAGGCGAAGTGTTTATGGGTAAGCTGCCGGAGGATGCACGGCAGCGTGATATGGAATTTGCCGCAATGGTGAAGAGAGCTTTGGCGGGCAGGCTTGTCACTGCGGTATACCTCATTGGTTCCGGCTTTGAAGGCGGTTGGATGGAGGAATCCCTGCGGCTTATCTGCCGCAACCGCAGGGCGTTCCAGGGCAAGAACCTCTATACGAAAGGCGCCTGTTATGCCGGAATACTCCTTTGCCGCAGTGAGGAGGCTAAGACTGTATATTTCTGCGATTACAAAGTAAAAGATAATATTATGTTAAAGTCCGTCAAAGGGGACAGCGAATGGTTCTGTCCGCTTATCGAGGCGGGAAGCAACCGCCATCAGATTAAAAAGGATTTGCGTATATTATTGGAGGGGAATCCGGTTTTGGAACTCTGGGTGCAGGAACCGGGAAGCCGGGAGGCAAGGATTGAGAGCCTGGAACTGCCGGGACTGGCGCCTATTGAGAATGAGAGGAACAGGCTGTCTCTCAATGTTACTTGTGCACAAGGCGGAAGGGTTGTTTTGAAAGTGCATGATTTGGGCTGGGGACAGATGCGGCCGGCGAGTGGTTTGGAATGGGAGTTTGAGATTTGACATGACTATGCAAAAACTCAAGGGGATAAGAATTGAGGCTAAATGAACAGAATGGAGAAAACAATGAGCAGAATGTGGATTTGCGAGGGGCAGCTGGCAGAAAAACCTCTGGCCGTAAATGCCGGCGTAAACCTGTACTCCTTCGAGGAAGTGTGTTATTATCTATACCAGAATGCAGAGTCTGTGGAGGAAAGCTTTTACAATGAGGCGTTATGTCAATGGCTTTCAGATGAACTTGGCATGGAAGAGCTGGCGGCTGCCATCCGCGAAGGAATTGAGGCTGGACAAAGCGGCGGTTGGTGTATGGGACAAATCTTGGCTGCCGGGGGATTATACAGCCATAAGGAGATAACCAAGGCAGTTTCGATTGTTCAGAGTATGGAGAGCACGGGCCCTGCACAGCGGGCAAAGCTTAGGGGCGATCGCCTGCTGAGGTCAGGGAAATACCGCAAAGCCTGGATAGAATACCAAAAAGCATTGGAAGAGGAAAGCGATTTGTTTTTCAAGGGGCGGGTCTGGCATAACCTGGGTACTTTGTATGCCAGGCAATTTCTGTTTGCGGCTGCCGGGGAATGTTATAAGCGTGCCTATGAGATTGGGCAGCAGACCGTGAGCAGCGAGGCCTACCTCTTTGCTTTGGCATGTATGGACGGGGCGTCCAAAGAGCTGGGATTGGGCGGCGCAGCCGTACGGAGGCAGAACCAACTGTCTGCACACAACAGCGCAGTCGTACAGAATCCGGGCAGCATAGACAAGGCGCTGGAAGAACTGCGTGAGAAGAAGGTTTCCGGGGACCGTGCAGGTTATGAGGATATGTTAGAAAATTTGCTGCTAAAATTGAGATTAGAGTATAGGAAAAGTGAGTAGAATGGGATTATTCAGAAAAAAGAAAAGACCTAAGTATGTAGATGAATTATGGAGCTCAAACGCGCCGGAACCCCACGTACAGGGGGCTGCGACGAAGCCCGCGCCAGCTGCGGCGCAGCAGAAAAATACGGCGATGGAATATTGCGAGCAGATTCTTACGGCGGCGAAAGCCCTGGAGGAGACGAAGCGGGATTATAAAATTGCTACAGATTATCTGACGGATATCCAGAAAATTGAGGATTTACCAGAAAAGGAATTTGCCGAGATTCAGGAAGTGGCGCAGCATGTCGTGGAATTGAACAGAACGCGGGACGATTACCTGAATAAATCACGGAACATTTCTGACGCGCAGTTTGCCCAGATGGAACAGTTGGAAGAGCAGATGCCGAGCATTATCAGGCGCCTCAAGGAGAACGAGGCCTACCAGACGACAGTGAAGCGGGATATGCAGTATCTGGAGGGAGAAAAAGAGGAATGGCGTTATTATAAAGACGCTCTGGAGCAGGAGAGCCGCGTGCTGCGTAAGTTGTTATATGTTCTGGCGGGCGTATTTGCAGCGGCAGCAATTTTAATTGTTGCGTTGGGGCTGGCGCTTCATTTTGATATTACGCTGCCTTTCCTTGTAGCGACGCTGGCAGCGGCGGCTGTGGGCACGGGAATGGTCTGGCGTCTGCAAAATGATAGTTTGGACATCAAACGGTCGCAGGCTAATATCAATCGGGCGATTACGCTTTTAAACAAGATTTCGTTTAAATATGTGAACGTTACGAATGCGGTAGATTATGCGTGTGAGAAATATCATGCCAAGAATTCCTATGAGCTCAATTATATCTGGGAACAGTATCTTGAAGAAGTGCGCGAACGGGAAAAATATGAGAAAACGAACGATGAGCTTGAATATTTTAACGACAAGCTGATGATGTTGCTGCACAGATACCGCCTTTACGACACGAAAATCTGGATTCACCAGGCGCAGGCAATTTTGGATAAGAAAGAGATGGTAGAAGTCAAGCATGAGCTGTTGGTACGACGCCAGAAACTGCGCTCCACGATGGAAGGACAGATAGCGAATATCCAGAAAGCGAAATCAGACATTTTAAAGATTGTCAGGGAGCGGCCGGGCGACGATGTAGAAATAAAAAGTATTTTAGAATCCGTAGATGAAATTTGCGGGCTGGCATAGGCATTATGTACTTGTTTTTATTGAACTTGTGAAGTATAATCTTTTTGAATAGGTAGATTCATACAATATGATTCATGTCATTATCTGATCATAAGGAGGAAATATCATGTACCACTGTCACGTACATTTTTATCTGTTTGGCCAACAGAGCAGAATCTTTGAAGTAATAAAGGAGATGCCCCCTCTTGAACATTTTGCTCATGAATATATGGAAAGCAGCGAACCGAAGGAAGCATTGGCAGCCAGGGCGGACGTGATTATTGCCGATCTGCGCGCTCTGGACGCGAAAGCCGCTGTGAAGGAGCTTATTCAGGCAAAATCCCAATCGGCGGAACTTATCTTGTTGGCAGAGAAAGAGCAAGTCAGCGTTCTCACAGACGATTATGCAGAGATTAAGGATATTTGGATTTGTCCCATGCCGGAAGAAGAAATCCGTTTTCGTTTTCTGAGATGGCAGCAGGATTATAAAATGGGCAAGGAATATTGGCAGGCAAGACATTTCTGGGAGGCTACGATCAACAATGTTCCCAACTTAATCTGGTATAAAGACAAAAATGGCATTCATGAGAAGGTCAATGACAGTTTCTGCAAAACAGTAGGTAAGACTAAGCAGCAAGTGGAAGGACGGGGTCACGCTTATATCTGGGATGTGGAACAGGACGATCCGGCATGCATTGAGTCGGAGCGGGAAGTTATGGAAAGCCGGAAAACCTGCGTATCGGAAGAGATTATCCAGACGGGGGCAGGGGAGCGTACATTGACAACGTATAAATCTCCGTTGTACGATTTGGACGGCAGCGTGATGGGTACTGTCGGCGTGGCGATTGACGTGACGCAGGAACGCATATATGAACAGGAAATTATACATAAGAATCAGACGTTGGAGAAGATTTTTACGTCTATAGACTGCGGCGTTATGCTTCACACATTGGATGGCAAAGTAGTTATCAATGTCAACCGGGCGGCGTTGCAAATTCTCGGCTATGAGAGCCAGGAAGAATTGATGGCGGACGGCTTTGATTTGGTAGCGGAGACGGTTATGGAAGAAGACAGGCAGAAGCTCAGAAGGTGCATTATGGAGCTGGAAAAAGAAGGGGACACTGTCAGCACCGAATACCGTGTACAGCATAAAAATGGTGAAATTCTGCATGTTATGGGCACTATCAAAATTATAGAGGAGAATGGGAAGCTGTTCTATCAGAGATTCCTTTTGGACTGCACGGCGCAGAAGCTTCAGGAGAAGAGGAATGAAAAACGGCAGGAAGAGTTGATCCATGCTTTAAGCATAGATTACAATATTGTCTGCTGTTTTGATCTCGATTTGGATTTAGGCATTGCTCTGCGCAATAATGAGGAGGAGGGGCGTGCGTTCGCCTCCGACGAAAAGGGCAGAATTTCATTCCAGACGAGCATGGAGAACTACATAGAGCAATTTGTACATATCGACGACCGGCAAATGTTTAGGGAAGCTATTGCTTTGGAACGCCTGAGAAAGGAACTGGCGGAAAAGAAGCAGCATTATGTAAATTATCGCGCCGTTTTGCAGGATGAGACAAAATATTTCCAGCTCAAGGTAGTGCGTACCGGAGGCTGGAGCGAGAAACATGGAATTGTAGTGGGAATCCGCTGTGTGGATGAGGAAACCCGCAATGAAATGGAGAAGAAGGCGCTTCTCGAAAATACCCTGCGGCAGGCGAATCAGGCAAGCAAGGCTAAGAGCATCTTCCTGTCCAATATGTCCCACGATATCCGTACGCCGATGAATGCTATTGTTGGATTTACGGCGCTTGCTATTACGCATATTGACGAGCGGGATCAGGTAGAGGAATATCTCAAGAAAATTATGACCTCGGGCAATCATCTGTTGAGCCTAATCAATGACGTCCTGGACATGAGCCGTATTGAGAGCGGTAAGATGCATGTAGATGAGAAACCGTGTAGTTTGCCGGATATTCTTCATGGGCTGCGCAGTATTTTGCAGGCTGACATCCGCGCGAAGCAGTTGGATCTGTATATTGACGCCGTGGATGTTGTGGACGAGGAAATCTACTGTGATAAACTGCGCTTGAACCAGGTGCTTTTGAACCTCCTGAGTAATGCTGTCAAGTATACGGGCGCAGGAGGCATGATCAGTATGCGCATTATCCAGAAAGCAGGCGCGCCGAAGGGTTATGCCAATTATGAATTTAATATCAGGGATAACGGTATCGGCATGAGCGAAGATTTTGTGGCGCACATTTTTGAGCCGTTTGAGCGTGAGAAGAGCTCAACAAACAGTGGAATTCAGGGGACTGGCCTTGGAATGGCAATCACGAAGAATATTGTGGATATGATGAACGGCACGATTGAAGTGAAAAGCGAGCAGGATGTCGGCACGGAAGTCAAAGTTTGCTTTACGTTCCAGTTGAATTCGGATGTGAAGGAGCCGGAGGATATACCGGAGCTGAAAAATTGCCGGGCATTGGTGGTGGATGATGATTTCAATACCTGCGACAGCGTTACTTATATGTTGACGGAGATTGGTATGCGCGCAGAATGGACGCTGTCAGGCAAGGAGGCGCTGTTGCGTACCCGCCAGGCGGTCAGCAGAGGAGACAATTATACGGTTTACGTGGTGGATTGGATGCTGCCTGATATGAATGGGCTTGAGGTTACCAGGCGAATACGCAAGGAGATGGGTGAAGAAGTGCCTATTGTCCTGTTGACTGCATATGACTGGCTGGATATTGAGGATGAAGCGAAGGAGGCCGGGGTAACAGCGTTTTGCAGCAAGCCGTTATTCTATTCAGAATTACACCGCTGCCTGCATTCCCTTGTGTACATGGAGGAAGAAGAGAATGAGCGTGAAGAGGACAGTGGGAAGAAACGCCATACCGGACGCATTTTGCTGGCGGAAGACAATGAGCTCAACCAGGAGATTGCCACAGTGATTCTCGAGGATGCAGGATTTAGCGCAGAGGTGGCGGAAAATGGACAGATTGCCGTGGATATGCTGAAGAAATCAGAGCCGGGATATTATCAGTTGGTGCTTATGGACGTGCAGATGCCGGTGATGAACGGCTATGAGGCGACGAGGAAAATCCGCGCGCTGGAGAATCCCCAATTGTCCAAGATACCCATTTTTGCCATGACGGCAAATGCATTTGAAGAAGATAAAAAAGAGGCGTTGGCATGCGGGATGAATGGGCACCTGGCAAAGCCAATAGAGATTGACGTCTTGTTTGAAACGTTGGAGCGCGTGATGCGATAGACGTGCCTGGCAAAGTAAAACGCAGAAGCAGAGGTTCTGATATTCATACATAAAGTGTTTATAATTTACATGAGTGGGCATACTTTTTAAAAAAGAAAAAGGAGTGCGCGAGATGGACAGATATTTATGTGAACCCTGCGGTTATGTGTATGACCCTAAAGTGGGAGATCCTGATCACGATATACCGGCAGGAACAGCCTTTGAAGATTTGCCGGATGATTGGGTTTGCCCCTGGTGCGGGCTGGGCAAAGACGTGTTTGTGAAAGAGTAAGGATGACGCCTCTAAAGCAGTGACAATAAGGAATGCTTTAGGGGCGCTGTTTTTCTTTTCCGGCAAAAACTTGCCGCGTGAAAGCGCCAGTGGTCTTACAATGGAAAAAATATGCCCGCTGGCATAAGAATTGATTGCGGTTACCTGTTTTTATGATATAATTTAGAAGAGCGAAAAATAACGGCGAGGAGGAAATAAAAGTGAGATTAGTTACCCGTTCGGATTTTGATGGATTGGTCTGCGGCGCGTTGTTGTTGGAGGCAGGAATTATTGATAGTTGGAAATTTGCGCACCCCAAGGATTTACAAGATGGATTAGTGGAAGTGGATGCGAACGATTGTCTGGCAAACGTGCCTTATGTGGAAGGGTGTGGACTGTGGTTCGACCATCACTCCAGCGAGCATGAGAGATTGGCGTTGGAAGGGAAATATAAGGGGGAGAGCCGGATTACACCGTCGTGTGCAAGGATTATCTATGAGTATTATGGTGGCAAAGAACGTTTCCCGCAGTTTGACGAGATGATGGAGGCGGTAGATAAGGTGGACTCCGGCAACCTGACAATAGACGAGGTCATGCATCCGACGGGGTGGATTTTGGTAGGGTTTCTGATGGACCCTAGAACGGGGCTTGGCAGATGGAGACAGTTTACGATTCCCAATTACCGTCTGATGGAAGTGCTGATGGAGGCATGCCGCACAATGTCTACGGAGGAAATTCTCAATCTTTCAGATGTGAAGGAACGAATTGAAGTATATTGGGAGCAGGCGGAGAAATTCAAAGAGATGGTGGAAAAATACACCAGGGTGGAAGGAAATGTTATTATCTCGGATTTGCGCGGCGTAGACCCCATCTATACCGGCAACCGTTTTATGATTTACAGCATGTATCCGGAACAGAATATTTCCGCGTGGATTGTCAGCGGGCGCGGCGGCCAGGGATGTTCCGCAGCAGTGGGCTACAGTATTCTCAACAAGACATGCGAGGTTAATGTGGGCAGTTTGATGCTGAAGTATAACGGCGGCGGGCATAAGAAGGTCGGCACCTGCCAGTTTTCCAATGAAAATATGGAAACGGAGCTGCCCAAAATGCTGGCAGAGCTCTGTGAGCTAGCCAATAAATAAAAGGCGGATGTTTAAGCGCAGGTATTTTTTGTGCGGAAAATAGTATCCAATTATAATTAAAAAAGGTACTTTATGGCAGGCGTTTTCAGGGGTGTGGAAGCGCCTGTCTTTTTATTAAAATCTATCAGTTAAAGGCTTCCAAAAATCTGCGGTTTATGTTATGATATGAAAGATAATATTTTATCAATACTAATTCAAAAAGCGGAGGAATTTAAGATGGGTAATGTTCAGAAACCGAGGGGGCGAAAACGCAGAAATTTTGGGGGGATTGGGCTAAAAGTAGGCTTTGTTGTAGCAGTTATGCAGATTATTTCCGTCGTTTTGGTGTTGTCTGTCTGTGTTTCTATTTTTAATACTATGGTAGCCAGAATGCTGAGAGAACGCTGTACGAATGGCACCAATGTGCTGGCGCATGAACTGAGCAGGGCGTCTGAAGGCGAAGATATGAACGAGATGCTGGATGGATTGAAAAGCCGTATGGGATGTGAATTTACGATTTTTGAGGGCGATATGCGCAAGTACAGCACCGTGATGCAGGATGGAGAGCGCGTGGTAGGCACTCCGCTGGCTCCTGAACTGAGCGCAATTGTAATCGAGAAGGGCGAAACTTATGTGGGCGAGGCAGAAATTGCCGGGAATCTTTACCGGTGTTCCTATGTCCCCACGAAAGATGAAAGTGGGAATGTAACAGGTTTGATTTTTGCCGGCATATCTGAGGAGGCTGCCCAGGAAGAGACGGCTGCCGGTGTTACGCTGTCCATTATTGCGGGCGTTATTGCTGTATTTGTCTCTATTATTTTGTTGGCTCTTTATATAAGGCTGCGTGTCTCCGGTCCTTTATGTAAGATTACCGGAATGGCAGAGGAACTGGAAACAGGTGATTTAGGACTGGAGAGCGGTACAGAGGTAAAAGCAGGTGTTTATTCCAATGATGAGATTGGTGAGCTTGGACGGATTTTTGAGGCCACGATTCGGCGTATGAGAGTCTACATAGGCGAGATTGGCGACGTATTAGGTTCCATTGCCGACGGCAACTTGACCCATGACGCTGTTCAGGAATATGTAGGAGATTTCCAATCTATTAAGGAATCTTTAGACAGCATCCAGGGGCAGATGAACAATACTATGGGACAGATCACAGCAAGCGCCAGCCAGATTTCCGTAGGGTCCGACCAGGTATCAAGCAGCGCCCAGGTTCTGGCGCAGGGCGCTACGCAACAGGCGAGCGCTGTCGAAGAGATTTCTGCCACGGTAGCTGATATTTCTGAGAATTCAAAGAGAACGTCAGAGGCTGCTGCGGAGGTAGGTGAGTACGTCAATAAAGCGGGCGCGCAGCTTGGCGTCAGCATGGATTATGTTAAGGAATTGAATGAAGCTATGGAGAATATCTCCAATTCTTCGCAAGAAATCAGCACGATTATTTCTACGATTGAGAACATTGCGTTCCAGATAAATATCCTTGCCCTGAACGCTTCGGTGGAAGCTGCCCGGGCAGGCACCGCGGGCAGAGGGTTTGCAGTGGTGGCAGAGGAAGTGAGTAATTTAGCTTCCAAGTCGGATGAGGCTGCCAAAGCAACGAAGGAATTGATTGAGGATTCCATTGTGGCAGTTACGAAGGGAAGCCAGGTGGTAAATAATGTCACCGATTCCTTAAATCAGACGCATCATCATGCTGGCAATGTGACTTCTCAGATGAGCGTGGTTGTGGAGGCGGTGGAGAAGCAGACGGTAGCGCTTTCTCAGCTTACCGAGGGTATGAACCAGATTTCGGCTGTAGTTCAGACCAACTCTGCGACCAGCGAAGAGTGTGCCGCAGCCAGTGAGGAGTTGTCTTCTCAGGCAAGTTTGCTGAAGAATTTGATGAGTTCTTTCAAACTCAAACTTCGTCGGTAGTAGGAAGAATATGTGGGGTTGCTGCACGGATTTTATTTCGTGTAGCAACCCTGTTTTTATCTTATAGGAAAGACCCTGCATACTTTGTTCTCCTACAGGAAATAAAAATTTTTGTAAAATATTTTAGTTTTTTGCTCTAATCTTTTTGAGATATGATATAATGGTTTCTGGAACACAGGAAATGTGTGCGTAGTTGTTTGGAAATTGCTATACTGGATAACATATGAGAGGGCAAAGTTATGAAGGTAAATATTCGTAAAATCAGTGAAGATACCGGGTTTTCGATGTCTACGGTATCGAATGCGCTGAATCATAAAAAAGGAGTAAATAAAGAAACTGCCAAAAAGATTCTTAAAACGGCACAGAAACTTGGTTATCGCATGGAAGAAGAAATTACGAAAATCCGCTTCGTGATATTTCGCAGAAATGGACTGATTATTGATGAGAGCTTTTTTCATCCGGCTGTGATTGAGGGGGTAGAGCGCCAAGCCAAGCTTATGGGGTATGAGATGGTGTTTTGCTATGTGGACATTAATGATGCGGATTACCAGGAGCAGCTTGCCGATATTTTGGCAGATATGCAGAGTGCGGTCATACTTTTGGGGACAGAGATGCTCGAGGAAGATTACGAACCGTATGCCAGCGCCAAAAACCGCATCGTATTATTAGATGGACGCAGTGAGAAATATGCATTTGACAGCGTATTGATTAACGATACGGAGGCTGCCATGGAAGCTGTAGAATATCTAGTACAAAAAGGCCATACAAAGATCGGATATTTACGGGGGGATTCCCGTATACAAGCTTTTCGCTCCCGCGAAAAGGGCTACTATCAGGTGATGAATCAACATGGTTATACAGTGCAGCCGGAATACATTGCTACGCTTGGAACCAGAATTGAGACTGCATATCAGAAGATGAAGGAATACCTCTGCCGGACAAAAGAGGCGCCAACGGCTTTTTTTGCAGACAACGATGTGATCGCAATCGGGAGTATGCAGGCGATGAAGGAGTGCGGCTATCAGATTCCCGAGGACATCTCGGTGATTGGTTTTGACGATATCGCTTATGGGATGGTGTCGGACCCGCCGTTGTCTACCGTCCATGTATATAAGCAGGAATTGGGCGCAAGAGCGGTTCGGGAGCTGTTGTCTTCGGACGGCAGAAATGGCGAGGCAAAGGTGAAAATTCAGGTTTGCGCGGAATTTGTGGAACGCGGGAGCGTAAAAGAAATCAAAGAATAAAGCGAGCAATTATTGGCGGTAATCAGATTGTGATATAGGACTGATGTATGAAGAAAGATACAGAGGTTCTATTTTTTTGTCTGCAATTACCGATAGGAAAACGCTTCAAAGACAAAATATTAGAAAAAGATAAAAATTTATAAAAAAATTTATAATAAACATTTCCCCATAAAGGCAAAAGAGTTACAAAAAATGGAAAAAGTTATAGTGAAAATATACAAAAATAAATGTGATAAACTATATAACATATACGAAATGAGGGCAAAATGAAAATAAAATGCAAAAAAGTATTGAAAATTTTATATAAATGTTTATAATTTGAGTTACAAGATTGATAAAGGAGATGAAGCGTAATGGGAAAAATTGGGGTAGTAGGAAGTATCAATATGGATATGACGGTAAAAGCAGAACGAATTCCGCTTAAAGGTGAAACGGTAAAGGGTGAAGATTTAAAGTACATCCCAGGCGGAAAGGGTGCAAACCAGGCCGTCGCTATGGCAAAACTTGGCGCTGAGGTGGAAATGTTCGGATGCGTGGGAGATGATGCAGCAGGAGCAAGTCTAGTAAAGAACATGCAGGAAACAGGCGTTGAGACAAAATGCATCAAGACGGTGGCAGGGACGCCAACCGGTCTGGCAATGATTACAGTTGGAGACAACGACAATACGATCGTCGTTGTTGCGGGAACCAACGACTGTGTGGACGTAGATTATGTGAACGAGGTGAAGGATTCCCTTTTGGAATGTGAAATTGTCTTGTTGCAGCACGAAATACCACAGGAGACCGTTGAGTATGTGATTGAATTATGTGCCGAAAATGGTGTGAAGGTAGTCTTGAACCCGGGACCTGCAAGGCCGGTAAAGCGGGAGATTTTGGAAAAAGTGACGTATTTGACGCCGAATGAACATGAAGCAGTCATTTTGTTTGGCAATGATATTTCTTTTGAAGAAATGATGAAGAAATATCCTGAAAAACTTGTCATTACACAGGGTTCCCGGGGCGTCAGTACATGTCTTGAGAGTGGTGAAGTGATTCTGGTGCCTGCGAGAAAAGCGAATGTTGTAGATACCACTGGAGCAGGGGATACTTTAAACGGAGCTTTTACGGTAGCGATTACGGAGGGGATGGATATTGCAAAAGCTTTGGCGTTTGCCAATACAGCGGCGGGGCTGTCCACAGAAAAGTTTGGAGCGCAGGGAGGAATGCCCTCCCGTGATGAAGTAAAGAAGGCAATGGAGGGGTAAAGGGATGAAAAGGAACGGTATTATAAACGCGGATATTTCAAGGGTGTTGTCCTACATGGGACATACGGATACTTTGGCAGTGGGAGATTGCGGTCTTCCCATTCCAGATGAGACAGAGCGCATTGACTTGTCGCTAAAACTGGGAGTTCCATCTTTTATGGAAGTGCTGAGAGAAGTCGCCAAAGAGATGAAGATAGAAAAGGTTGTCCTTGCAGAGGAAATTCAGGAGAAGAACCCAGAGGTTTTGCAAGAAATTCTGGCTCTTGTCAGTGAAATGGAAACGGAATGTGCAATCGAATATATATCCCATGCAGAGTTAAAGGCGCAGACCAAATCATGCAAGGCAGTAATTCGTACGGGTGAGACGACGCCATATGCAAATATTATCCTGCAATCCGCATGCCTGTTTTGAGTGGAGCTGTTGCACGAATCTATAGATGTTAGTGTGACAGAACCTTTGTCAAATTATCAATTAAAAAAAGGAGGAAGTAAGATGCAGATTGAGATGAAGGGAATCGACAAATCCTTCGGAACGAATCAAGTGTTGAAGGATGCCGGTTTTGTTCTGGGACATGGGGAAGTCCATGCGCTCATGGGAGAGAACGGAGCTGGAAAAAGTACCCTGATGAAGATTTTAACGGGCGTCTACACCAAAGATAAGGGTACGGTCATTGTAGACGGCCAGGAAGTGGATTACAAGAATCCCCAGGAAGCGGAAAAAGCGGGAATCGTGTTTATCCACCAGGAGTTGAATGTATTGTTTGATCTGACAGTGGAAGAGAATTTGTTCATGGGCAAGGAGATCACAGGCAAATTCGGATTCTGCAATCAGAAAGCAATGAGGAAAAAGGCGGAGGAAGCATTAGGACGGCTGGGCGTGCGTATCAATCCGGGAGAGGTCATGTCTAATCTGTCTGTAGGACAACAGCAGATGGTTGAAATCTGCAAAGCCCTGATGGTGGATGCAAAAGTTATCATCATGGATGAACCGACGGCTGCCCTGACGCAGAGCGAGACGGTTGTGCTCTTTGAGGTGATTCAGTCGCTTCGTAAATCAGGGGTTTCCATTGTATATATCTCCCACCGAATGGAAGAAATATTTGAGCTGTGCGACCGGATTAGTGTACTGCGTGACGGTACATACGTAGGAACAAGGAATATCCCGGAGACTAATATGAATGAAATCGTCAAGCTGATGATTGGCCGCGAAATCGGAGAACGCTATCCGCAGCGGAATTGTAAGATTGGCGATACAGTTCTCAAGGTCAGCGGTATGACGAAAAAAGGCGTGTTCGAGGACGTGGCGTTCGAGGTCAAGGCGGGAGAAGTCTTGGGCGTATCAGGGCTGATGGGTGCAGGAAGGACAGAGATTATGCAGGCTATCTTTGGCAATCTGCCCTATGAATCTGGCAAAATAGAGATTAACGGCAAAGAGGTGCAGATCAAGTCGCCCATTCAGGCCATGAAAAACGGTATCGGTTTCATTACGGAGGACCGTAAAGTGGAGGGGTTGATGCTGGAAGAAAGCATTGAGAAAAATATTGCGCTTGCCAACTTGCCCATCATTTCCAAAAACCATGTGTTAGACCGTAAGAAAGAAAGAGACCTGGTTACAAAGGGCATCAAGGAACTTCATATCCGGTGCTTTGGCCCGTTCCATGAGTGCAATAACTTAAGCGGCGGCAACCAGCAGAAGGTGGTATTTGCCAAATGGGTATATACGCAGCCTAAAGTATTGATTTTGGATGAGCCGACCAGAGGCGTGGATATCGGCGCGAAAAAGGAAATCTACAGTATTATCAACGACCTGGCGGCCAAAGGGGTAGCCATTATCATGGTCTCCTCCGAACTGCCCGAGGTGCTCGGTATGAGCGATCGGGTGATGGTTGTTCGCGAAGGCGTTGTCAGAGGAATTATTTATAAAGAAGAAGCAAATCAGGAAAATATCATGACATTAGCAACGGGAGGTATGATTTAATGGAAGCAAATAAGAAAAAAATTACAGATCATATACAAGATTTGGGCGCTCTTATCGCGCTGTTACTGCTGGTAATCGGAATCAGTATCATAAGTCCTGAATTCAGGACGGGAAGTAACTTTTTATCTCTGCTGCGTCAGTCGTCAATTAACGGACTGATTGCCTTTGGTATGACCTGCGTGATCCTGACAGACGCCATTGACTTATCTGTCGGTTCGGTTCTTGCTTTGAGTACGGTGCTCTGCGCAGGCATGATTTCCGCCGGAGTTCCAGCCGGGGCGGCTATGCTGCTCGCTTTGCTCATCGGAACCGCGCTTGGGGCAGTCAGCGGGCTGCTGGTAACAAAAGGAAGGTTACAGGCCTTCATTGCAACGTTGATTACAATGACTGTTTACCGCGGTGCGACCATGATTTTTACGGGCGGAAAACCTATTTCTAACTTGGGAGACAGCTTTGTGCTCAAGTTGGTGGGAAGAGGAAACCTCTTCCGTATACCAATCCCGGTAATCCTGCTGGTTTTAATCTTTATCGGATTTTATTTTCTGTTGAACAAGACCACCTTTGGGCGTGCAGTTTATGCAACTGGAAGCAACTGGAAATGCGCCAAACTTGCAGGTATTAATATCAATAAAACCAAGATTATCGTCTATGCGATTTCTGGTTTTATGTCAGCCTTGGCAGGTTTGATTCTGCTGTCCCGGCTTGGTTCCGCACAGCCCACGCTTGGAGCCGGGTACGAGCTCGACGCAATCGCGGCCGTAGCCCTGGGTGGAACAAGTATGAGCGGCGGACGAGGAAAGATTTATGGAACATTGATTGGCGTGCTGATTATCGCCGTATTGAATAACGGCCTTAACATCCTTGGCGTATCTTCTTATTATCAGGATGTAATCAAAGGATTCGTAATTCTGATTGCCGTATTATCAGACCGCAAGAGATAATTTTAGCGGTTTAGCCCAGACAGGGAAAGGAGAAAATAGATGATGAAAAGAATAACAAGTATTTTAGTGATATTATGTATGGTATTCGGTATGACCGGGTGCAACGCGATTACGATTGACGGCGAGGGGGAGGCTGCACAGAGCGCGGGAAACGGTTCTATCGGACTTTCCGTCTCCACATTGAACAATCCGTTTTTCGTGTCCCTTGCAGAAGGCGCCAAAGCCGCAGCCGAAGAGAAAGGCGTAAGCCTGGCAGTTGCAGACGCTGGGGACGATAGCGCAAAACAGCAGAATGATATCGAAGACTTGATTTCGAGAAATGTGAGCGTGCTGATTGTCAATCCGGTGGACTCCGATGCGGTGGCTCCCGCCGTGCAGAATGCGATTTCCCAAGGCATTAAAGTAATTTCAGTCGACCGTGTGGTAAACGGCGTTGATGTGGACTGCCAGATTGCGTCTGATAACGTGGCTGGCGCCAAAATGGCTACGGAATATCTGATGGAACTGATTGGCGAGGGTGCAAAGGTGGCGGAACTGCAAGGAGTTCCAGGCGCGTCTGCAACTATCGACCGCGGCGCAGGTTTCCACGAAGCGGCAGATGAAGCTCTTAACGTGGTGGCAAGCCAGAGCGCGAACTTTGACCGTGCAGAAGGCATGTCGGTTATGGAAAATGTGCTCCAGTCGGACGGTTCCATTCAGGGCGTATTTGCACACAATGATGAGATGGCCTTAGGAGCGCTGCAAGCAATCGCAGCGTCTGGGAAGGATATTAAGGTCGTAGGCTTTGACGCTACGGATGATGCGGTAAATGAAGTCAAAGCCGGAAGGATGGCGGCTACGGTTGCCCAGAAGCCGGAATTGATGGGCGAAACAGCGATACTTACGGCAATTCGCCTGATTGCCGGAGAAGAAGTAGAGAAATCCCTGCCGGTAGAAGTAGAATTGATTACAAAATAAGAAGCATAATGTACAAAAATAGCGCTCACGAAAATGGTGGGCGTTATTTTTAAAAAAGTATATAAATACACTATAAATGTAAACATGGCGCTGGACTATGTTTTAGAAAAGGGCGTTGAACAACAGACTGGCAATTATCTGTTATTCAACGTCTCCTTTATTTAAAGTGGTAATTTCTTATTCGTTTATCTTATTTCCGACAGTCAAACGCCGGGTTAGCGGCATAGAAATTCTTGGAATCCAGATGGTCCTGGACAATGCGCAGCCCTTCGCCAAATCGCTGGAAGTGTACTACTTCACGTTCACGCAAGTAACGGATGGGATCGCATACTTCCGGGTCTTTTACCAGTCGTAGAATATTTTCATAGGTACTTCTGGCTTTCTGTTCCGCTGCCATGTCTTCTGTCAAATCCGTGATTGGATCTCCCTTGGACTGGAATTCACAGGCATTAAAGGGAATTCCCCCTGCGGCCTGCGGCCATAGTGCAAGCGTATGGTCTACATAATATTTGTCAAAGCCAGATGCTTTGATTTCTTCTGGCGTTAAGTCCTTTGTCAGCTGATAGATGATGGTGCAGACAATTTCCATGTGCGCAAGTTCTTCAGTACCTACATTGTGCTCAGAAATGTTCCGAATCAAACCCTATGCCCAGATGCAAGGCTCAGAGTGCGAAAATTGATTATGACCAGTTTATTTACTGGTATTGTAGTGTTTTGTGAAAAAGGAAGAAAATACCATATTTTTTGTGGAATTTACACAATAAACAGAACTTATATTAGTGGAAAATTCAGATATTGACGAAAAACTGGTATTAAGATATTATAATAACACAAGGAGACATCATAACCAGTTATCAAGTAAATATAACCAGTAGGAGAAGGAGGGAAAAAAAGTGCCAGAGGAATATAAAGTTCCCAAATATTATCATGTTAAGCAAGAAATTATTAAGGGGATTGACAATAATACATATAAGGAGAATGAAACGATACCAAGTGAAAGAGAGTTAATGGCGTTGTTCGACGTAAGCCGAATTACGATTCGCAAAGCCATTGATGATTTGGTCAAAGAAGGGTATCTGTATAAGGTTCATGGAAAAGGTACCTATGTAAAGGGGGATGGAGAACAAAATAATTTAGTTTCAATTACAAGCTGCACACAGGATATTGAAAAATTGGGTTATACACCAAGAAGAAAAGTGATCAGCAAACAAGTGGTACTGGCAGATGTCAAAAAAAGAAATATTCTCAATTTGAATGAGAATGAAGAATTGTTTCAATTAGCAAGAATTTATTATGCTGATGAAGAACCCTTGAACTATACGACAACTTATTTGCCGTATAAATTATTTCCAGATATTGATCTCTATGATTTTTCACAAGTTTCATTGTATAAAATTCTGGAGGATAAGTATGGTGTGAAAATTACCAAGGCTACCCGCACGATTGAGGCAATCAGCGCTCATGATGAGTTGGCAGAATACCTTGACGTAGAGGAGGAAAGGCCGTTATTGCAGTTTTGCTGCACAACATGTGGAATTGTAAATGGAAAGGAAGTGGCAATAGAATATTTTAAATGCTGTTACAGGACAGACAAGTTTAAGTTTTACATTCATCAGATAAGATAACAGGCAGACGCGAAAGGAGAAGTTAAACTATGAAAAAAAGGACAAGCGCAATTGCAATGGCACTTGTTTTATTAAGTGCACTTATTTTTACGGGATGTGGGGAAAAAGCAGGGGGAACTGCAAAGAAGGGTAACGGTGATCTGAAAGTGGCTGTGGTATGTTCTGGATCGGGGCAGAATGACAATGGATATAATCAGTCAGCCTGCGATGGAATCAAAGAGACGGCAGAAGAAATTGGCTGTGAATATAAAATTATCGAACCAGTCAATGGCGTACCGGAGGCGTTGGAAACACTGGCGGACGATGGATATAACCTGATCTTCTCGCTGGAATATGATTTTGATGCATTGATCAAAGGAGTAGGGGGCTCAGAAGCAATTGCATCACAATATCCAGATACGACGTTCGTAGTGTTCAACGATAATCCAAACAAAGATGAGAGCGGGGAACAGATCCACAAGAATGTAATTTCTGTTCTGTTTGATGTACATGAAGCTTCTTATCTTGCTGGATATTTATCGGTTCAGATCAATGAAAATATGGATAAGTTATTTGATGGCTCTTATAGGCTGACGCCATTAGATACGGCAAGAGGGATTGGATTTATCGGGGGAACAAATTCAAATGGTATTCTTGTGTATTCTTATGGATTTATTGAGGGAATTAACCAGGCTGCACAAGAGTATGGGACGAAATATGACTATTACGCAAAATATGACGCAGGATTTACAGATTCTGCTTTAGGAAGTACAGTGGCGGGGACGTTCTTTGACGAAGGGGCGAATGTGGTGTTTGCAGATGCAGGAGTGGTCGGAGATGGAATTACTGCAAAGGCAAAAGAAGTCGGAAAAATTGCCATTCAGACGGACGCCAATCTTGATACTCAGCAGCCAGGGCATGTTTTGACCAGTGTTTTAAAGATTACAGGAGTTCCGGTGAAAGTAATTACAAAATCTTATGCGGATGGAAAGATTGCAAAGATGGAAAGACTGCAGACCTACAATCTTGCATCAGGAGCAACAGGAATTACAGATCTGGCGGAGATGGGCAAACATGTGAAAGATGCAGCCGTGTGGGAAGAGATTAAAGAAAAGGTTCAGAAAATCAGCGATCAGATTGCAGGAGGAGAAATCAAAGTTACAAACAAACAGTTGAATGAAGAATTTGATCCCGCAAAATGCCCGAATGTAGTAATTAAGACAAACTAGTGAATTCTGGGGGCGCCTCAAGAGAAATTATGTGACAAAGCATGAAAAGTACTTTGGGGCGCCCTCAGTCTATACAAAAATAGGAGATTTGCATATGAGTATTGTGATAGAAACCCAAAATCTGACAAAAAAGTTCGGTGATTTTATTGCAAATAATAATATCAATATACAGATTGCAAAACAGGAAATTAAATGTATTGTTGGCGAAAATGGGGCTGGAAAATCAACATTGATGAATATGCTGTATGGTGTTTTAAAACCCAGCAGCGGAAAAATTTTGGTAAACGGAGAAGAAATTGTGATGAATTCTCCTACAGATGCAATCCGTCATGGTATCGGGATGGTACATCAGCATTTTAAACTGGTTCCAAGCCTCAGCGTTTATGAAAATATTTTACTTGGCAGTGAGATTACCAAAAGAGGACTGATTGACAGAAGGCAGGAAATAGAAAAAGTAAAACAATTGATTGAGGAATATCATTTTCAGATTGATCCGATGGAAAAGATTCAGAATATTTCGGTAGGGCTTTGTCAGCAGGTGGAAATTTTGAAAATGTTATATCGAAATGTAGATATTCTGATTTTAGATGAACCGACGGCAGTTCTCACACCGCAGGAAGTAGATCAGCTCATGGAAAACCTGAAGGCTTTGCGTGACCAGGGAAAAACGATTATTGTGATTACCCATAAGTTAAGGGAAGTGATGTATTTAAGCGACAGCGTGACGGTAATCAAAAGCGGTCAGGTAATCGGCAATGTGAAGACCAAAGACACAAATGAGACAGAACTTGCACAGATGATGGTGGGAAGAGATGTTGTATTGACAGTTTGCAATGAGGCGGGACCTGCGCCAAAAGCAGAAGAGGCTTACCGCGTGGAAGGCGTCTGCACAGTAAACGACGCTAATCAGGAAATATTACACAATGTTACATTGTCTGTGAGAAAAGGGGAAGTGCTTGGAATTGCGGGCGTAGAAGGCAACGGCCAGAGTGAATTGATCAAAGTACTGACAGGCGTCATGACGGTTACAAAGGGAAAAATTACCTTAAATGGGAAAGATGTGACGAACGCCTGGCCTGATAAGTTAAGAAAATTTGGAATCGGAATCATTCCCGAGGATCGCTATGCACAGGGGCTTTGCAGGGATATGTCAATTCCGGAAAATTGTATTGCGGGATATTTTGACTCTCATGGCGTTTGTTCCAAAGGCGTGTTGAAAAATAAGAAGATGAAGCAGTTGTGCGATGAATTCATAAAAAAATATGATATTCGTGTGTCAGATAAATATGGGCTGATTTCCCAGCTTTCTGGAGGGAATGCACAAAAAGTAATTATTGCCAGAGAATTTGAAAATAATCCAGATCTGATTATTGCCTGCCAGCCGACCAGAGGCGTTGATATTGGTTCCATAGAATTTATCCACAGGCAGTTACTGGCATTGCGAAATGCTGGCAAAGCAGTGTTATTGATTTCCAGTGAATTATCGGAAATCATGAGCCTTTCCGACCGCGTGGCGGTCATGTACAAAGGCGGTATCATTGGCGAGGTGGATCCACAGGTGACAACGTCAGAAGAAATTGGATTATTGATGGCGGGAGCACGGAAAGGAGGAAGTTAGAGTGTCAAAAAGGAAATCAAATTATATAGGACCGAAAATCATCAATACATTACTTCCGATTGGACTGGCATTTTTTATTGGTGGGATCATTATTCTTTGTATCGGAGAAAATCCATTGGAAGCCTATCGGATTATGCTTGGAAAATCTCTCTTTACGGTCAAAGGTTTTTTGAATACGCTGCACTATGCATCTCCGTTATTGCTGACGGGGTTGGCAATTGCCATCACATTTAAAGCGAATATATTTAACATGGGTGTGGAAGGGCAGCTGCTATTGGGAGGTTTTTTTGCTGGGATAACAGGAGCTGCCCTGAATTTATCCAATTCCGTTGCGGAAAAGCTAATCTGCATGTTGGTAGGTATGGTATGCGGCGTGTTGTTTGCTTTGATACCGGCAATTTTAAGGGCATATTTTCATGTAGACGAAATGGTGGTTACATTGATGCTGAACTATGCAATGATTAAAGTATTGGAATATTTGTCTTCCGGGCCGTTCCGTGAAGCTGGTTCTGGATATGTCTGTACGCCGGTGATTCATGAAAGCGCGATGTTTCAGAGGCTGGGAATTGAGAACTCCCGACTGACAATGTTTTTCTTCCTGGCGTTTGCTGTCTTGCTTGTCATGACATTTGTCATGACCAAAACAAGATTGGGAATGGAGATTACAGCCATCGGCAAGAATCCAGATTTTGCTGAAGCTACGGGAATGCGGGTGCGAAGAAAAATTATTGTTTTAATGTGTATCAGCGGCGGTCTGGCCGGACTTGCAGGCGCAGGGCATATGATGAGTGAAAAATTCAAATATACGCTGGGATTTTCAGGGACAACCGGGCTTGGCTGGGATGGAATGCTGATTGCGCTGCTTGGGCGTCATAATCCGATCGGAATTTTGTTGGCGGCGATTTTCTATAGTGCGCTGAAAACTGGGGCGGACAACATTAACATGTATACTTCTGTTCCCAAAGAAATTGTGGAAGTGTTACAGGGACTGATTATTTTATTCCTGGCCGTGCAGTTTTTGGACGAGCATTTTGGATTAAAAGAAAGAATCAGGAAGCTCAGAAACCGAGAGGAGGTAGCATAATGGGTGGAATTTTATACGACTGTTTGTATCATGCTGTTCCGATTTTGCTTTGTGTGTTGGGTGGAATTTTTGCTTATAAGGCTAATGTTTTAAATATTGCGCTGGAAGGGATGATGCTTG
>Ga0137308_100517_pt1 | contig 60796 bp, 54 predicted proteins | sample Inofrocosms_June_FD_97181 | JGI IMG/M metagenome (GOLD analysis project Ga0137308, IMG submission 97181) | Mouse cecal microbial communities from Vienna, Austria - N-Acetylneuraminic and N-Acetylglucosamine D2O microcosms_June | ecosystem: Host-associated > Mammals > Digestive system > Large... | reverse complement strand
CTTCATGCGGTTGTAAATTCCGGCTGTGCGCCCGCTGCGCGCAAGCCTTGTGCGCAGCGGCGCCAGAGTAAGCCACAGGAGCGCCTGATATCTTCTGATCTGCCCCCGGGTCATGTACCTTGCGACAATCTCTTTATGTTCCCTCGCCGACAGTTCCCGGTTCTCCTTTGTCTCGGAAAACCCGCCGCCCTCATAGTCCGCAATCAGAATGTCCCCGTAGGTAAACTGAATCCTCCCCTTCAGCTCCTTCTGGAAAAAACACCAAAGAAACTGCTCGTAATCGGCCCGAACCCGGTATGCGGTCTCAAAGGGATGCACCAGAAGCAGCCGTCTGTCATAAAAGCAGGCCTGATGGCAGGGCACGTTCCGGTAGCAGCCAAAAGCGTCCAGACGTGGATTGGATGCGACCACCTGCCTTGTCCTCCTCTCATAAATATTCCCATAGTAAACGCCCTGCCTGGAAGGATTTTCCTCGATCAGCTTTGCCATCTGAAAAAGCACATCCTTCCCGTAAAAGACATCTCCGCAGTTCAGAAAATATACATACTTCCCCACCGCCTCCCCGGCAGCCTGATTCATGGCGTCATAAATTCCCTGATCCGGTCTTGAAACGATGCGGATCCGGGATCGCTTTTCTTCCGAAAGCCCCTCGATAAAAGAAAGGGATCCGTCCGTTGATACGCCGTCCTTGACAATGACTTCATAATCTTCAAAGTATTGCCTCAAAACGCTCCCCAACGTCCGTTTCAGCTTTTCCCCCGGGTTCAGACTAACTATAAGTATGGAAAACAATGGTCTCATAAGTATCCTCCTCTCATTTACCAAAAGCGCCCAGCCGTCAGTTCACATCCGACAGAATCGGCACCATATCATGGAACATAAACGTTTCGTACGGGAGAATCCGAAGCCCCGCATCCCCCGCCCGTCTCATGAAAAGGGCAAAATACAGAACAGCCGCAGCCGCGGCGCCCGCTGTAAAAAGCTTTTTCCACCTCGGATTCTCCATCTGTGCGATCAGCGCCGGTAGGAAAAAAATATGGGTGATGGTCAGATAATACCCGATTCTTGAAATCACGGGCAGAAAGGAACAGCACACATACATCACAAGGGCTCCCAGGTTGCAGTAAAAATAGAACCGGTTTCTCCTGTTGTCCTTCACCGATCTCTGATAGCAGATCAGGGAAAGAATGAGAACTCCCAGACATCTCGCAATATTCACATAGCTGGTGCCCCCCTCCAGGTATTCCGTGTCCTCATAGGTGGGATAGAGAAAAATCACCACCCGCAGATAGAAATCCGGCAGGAAAAAAAAGGTGGTGCAAAAAAGCCCCATGAGGGCCAGCTGCCACTTTTTCCACTCCATAGAGGCCAGAATATACAGCGGGATCACCACCAGCAGCGATTTGTGCAAAGTGGCGCCCAGAAGCACAAGCAGAACAAATTTCAGCCATTCCCGCCTGAGCACATAGGGAATGGCCCACAGTGCAACTGCCAGGGCCAGATAATAGCGCACGGTGCTGAAGGACTGAAAATAGTAGCCGAAAGCCATGAACAGGAAAAAGCTCGCCCCGAAACAATCTGCCTGCCGGTAAATGGCGGCCAGAAACAAAAGCACGGTAAAAAAGGCAAAGAAGGCAAACACCAGCAGATAATTCTCAAAACCGCTGATCCCGTATATGAGTCTCACGATCCCGTTAAACCCCGCCTCTGTCGGCACATAGGCGTTACAGTTCACAAGATGCATGAACTCCACGTATTTTGCGTAATCGTTTCCCACATTCAGCCTGCAGGCGGACAGTGCAAACAAGATCAGAAAAACCGACACAAGACACAGCCGGTTCAGCATCTTTCCTCTGCTTACGCCTCCCTTAATCCCTTCCAACCGGTTGTTTACAAGAAAACCCAATAACACAACCGTGACCGTTACCAAAATATATAAGATCATAAACTACCTCAATCTGCCCTGCCCGATTCCTTTTCTCATAAGCCGGTATGCGTCTCCAAACGAAATTTCCCTGCACATTTCGCCTCTCTTCGCAAGAAGAAACCGAAGGGAAAACAGACCCGCCATCCGGCCGTAGAGATGATGGTAGAGCACTCCCCTGTCCGTAAAAAATTTTTCATTGTAGCCCTTAAACCAGGTGGATTCCCTGTAAATCTCCTCGCCGATCTCCTCCGTGGAGGCGTACAGACGCAATCCCTTTTTCAGGCAGTCATGTAAAAAAAGACTGTCCTCCCCGTTGCTGTATCTGGCCCCTCCCCCGAACAGAAGGGAAAAGCAGACATTGGCCCTGCGCAGGGAAGCCAGCCTTGCCGCAACACTGTAGGTTGGATACCTGCCGTAATTGTACCAGCGGATGGGACGCTTCTCTTTATTATAATAGGTGGCCCGTCTTACGTCCACTTTAAAGTTAAAAGTAATCAGATCCGCATCCGGATCCTTCTCAAATGCGGATAGCACCTGCTCCGCATAGCCCTCGTAAAACCGGATATCCTCATCGGAAAAAAGGACGATATCCCCCCTGGCGTGAAGAAGCGCCGTGTTTCTGCTAAGCCCCACTCCGCGCTCGGCCATGGAAAAAACACGGATCTTCCCGTTTCCATGCGAAAATTCCTCATAGGAATAGTCCCCGCACTGGTTTACGATCACCGCATCGCCCTGCAGGTTCATGTGATCCGCCAGCTCTCTCCCATTCTTTTCCACTGCGGCCGCCAGCACTTCCAGCTTCATAATCCGTCTCCTCTTTAACCGTAATAGCGGTTCAGGAATTCCTCGTCCGCCAAAGTCACCACCATGCCAAGCACCTTGCAGTCCTGATTCTTCAAAAGCCCAAGAACGCGCCGGGTTTTCCTCCCCACGTCCTCGCCAAAGGGAAGAAGCAGGATTACGCCGCCCAGCTCTCTGATCTGTCCGCACGCTTCCTCGGAGAGAGAACCGGAGTTAAAGGGAACCACCTGCCATTCCTTTTTTTCTTTCCTCAAATCCCTGCCAGGAAGCGTCCACGTCAGTCCGCCCGCCTCGCCGTCCCCGCCGATAAATTCGTCCTTCCCCGCATTCAGAAGCCTTTCCAGATCCACCTGGCGCACATCACAGTGATTGTCCATGTCAATGACCGCAAACCTCCTGGCCTGACCCAGGGTATAACTGATATTGGCTTTCAGCTCCCTGGCATAAGGCTGCAGCCCCTTCTGCTTTCTTGGCATAATTCCCAGCGCCGTATAGGGATATTTTTTCTCCACGTCACCCTGCACATAAACCGCCTCATCCAGCACATAGGCAAACGCCATGATCAGGCACGAAATCACGCCAAAGAACACGGCGCCGCTGACACAGGCCGTGACGGTCCGGTCATCCCAGTAAATACGGCGGGGATCATCTGCCCGGATCACTTCGATTCTTTTCAGTTCCTCGCTGGCCTGTGCATAATCAGTCAGTCCGTTCTCCACCGCCGCCTGCACTTCCCGGACAAATTTTTCCGTGCTTCCCTCCACCGTAATAGTGAGCAGACGGATATCCGACAGGATTTCGGCCCTGGTAGCCTCCGAAACCGCCTCCCTGGATGCGTCTGCAGGCGCATACTCCATGATCCTGTCAAGAATCGGGTCGGTATCAAGCAGGTCATTCCAGGTATAGCCATTATAATACTGATAAATCTCGCCGCTCTCATCCACGCCAAAGCTGATATACAGCTTTGATACCGCTTGATAAGCCACTGGCATGCGCATGGCCCGGGCCAGCTGGTAGGCAACGCCTCCCACCACCGCTCCCACGGCCATCAGCATAACCAGAAGCCAGATCCTGTTAAGGAACCGAAGATACAGTCGCTTCAGATCAACTTCCCTATTTAAATATTCCTCACTCATTTTTCCGTTCCTTTTCCTCCCCCGGATTTTGACCGGACTTGATGGCTGTTGTCTGGGTGCTCTCCACCCCTTCCGTGCTCTCCGCCTTGATCAGAATTTTCAGTGTCAGCAGCATCAGCTTGATATCCATCCATACAGAATAGTTTTCAATGTAAGTCAGATCCAGCTTCAGCTTATCATAAGGCGTGGTATTGTACTTCCCGTATACCTGGGCATACCCCGCAAGCCCTGCCTTCACCTTCATGCGGAACACAAACTCCGGCATGTCCTCCACATACTGCCGGATAATCTCCGGCCGCTCCGGCCTTGGCCCGATAAAGGACATATCCCCCGCCAGAATATTAAACAGCTGAGGAAGCTCATCAATCCTCACGGCCCGGATAAATTTTCCCACCGGAGTAATCCTGCTGTCATTCTTGGCCGCAAGCCTTGCCACGCCGTCCTTCTCCGCATCCACCCTCATGCTCCTGAACTTCATGATCTTGAATTCCCTGCCGCCTGTCGTACAGCGCACCTGCTTGTACAGCACCGGCCCCGAGTCATAGCATTTGATGCACAGCGCAGTAACCAGCATAATGGGGGATGCGATTAGGATAAGCAGAAGCGCACAGACAATATCGATCATTCTCTTTGCGATCCGCTGTTCCACGGTGAGCGGATATTCCCTGGTAAGGAACATGGGCGTGTCAAAGAGATGCAGCTGATCCGACCCCTTGATCAGCACGTCCGGTATCTTTGGCATCATATATACCCGGATGGACTTGCTGTAGCAGAACTTGAGAAGCCTGTTTCGGCTCTCCTCCGGTATATCCCAGAGCACGACCGCTCCGTAGCCCTTTACGATCTCCTCCTCCACGGCCCGAATGCCTGCGGAAAGGTTCATGCATTTTACAATATTATATTTGTCCTTCCTGGACTCGAACTTGTGGAGAATATCCTCCACGGAGTGGTCGCCATGCACAAACAGCATCTCCCTGGGCGGAAACACCCTGCGGTAAAACCAGATGGAGATATTGTCAAAAACCACGGCGATCAGAACCTGAACCACCGTGGCCCGGACAAAATAGTCCGGATCCAGCAGCCAGTTATTCATCAGCGACAGCTGCAGATAAGAGAGGGCGTTTACGAACAGCAGTGCGAACACCTGAGAAAGAAACATGTCCATAAACTTAAGATAGCCCACCTTGAGGCCGCCGTAGGTGCTGGTAAAAAAATATAACAGGACCAGATAAATCGCAAAAATAGCCAGATGCCCGTTTCTCTCATATTTAAGACGCTGGGTGAACTTGCTGATAATCGGATAGTAATGCTCCATCCAGATATAAGCATAAACCGCAGTCTGAAGCAGCAGGGCCAGATAGCCCAGCCACAGCACTATGATTTTTTTTAAGGATTCAAATCGTCTCACCTGTACACCTCTATCCTGCCGGTTCTTCTCAAATTCTTCTCAATGTCGCCCGAAACGCCCAAAAAACAAAATTCCACATGCTCCGGGCCAGGGATAATCCCTCCTGCTTTCGGTACAGATACCAGATTCTTTTTATGGCCGTCCATTTGTTGGAGGAAAGAGATTTTGCCGGCCTGCGGTAAATTGCCAGAACCTCGTCAAGCCCATGGGCGTCAAAGCCGTTCCTTAAAATTTTCCACCACAGGGCCGTATCCTCGCTCCCAACGCAGGGCATGTGGAGAATCTCCCTGCCGCCGGTTCCCGCACACAGCCTGTACGTGTCAAGCAGCACCGTGGAGGTAAAGATCACCGTGCGGGAAAGCGCCTGCCTGTAGGACAGCATCTGCGGCGCATGCACGATTCTTCCCGTTCCCTTCGCCTGCCCGTCCCCGAACTCATAGGCGGTAAAGACAAAGGCCGCCTGCTTTTGTCTCATAAAGAAAAGCTCTCTCTCCAGCTTTTCCGGCATCCAGACATCATCCGCATCCAGAAAAGCGATATACCTGCCCCCGGCCGCATCCACTCCGGTATTGCGCGCCATGGCTGCCCCCTGGTTCTTATCTTTTTCAATCAGACGGATGGCGTTTTTTTGATCCGCCCGTAAGGCGAGGTAATCCTGGATGATCTGCCTGCTGTTATCCGTTGAACAGTCGTCCACCAGGATCAGCTCCCAATCCGAAAAGGTCTGGGCCTCCACCATGCGTATTGTTTCCTCAATATATCCGCCCGCATTGTAGACCGGTACGATAATACTGATCCGCTCGTCTGCCCCGCTCATTTATATTTCCTCTTTCACAAGATAGATTGGACGCTTTTTCACTTCCATATACGTTTTTGCCAGATATTGGCCCACGATTCCCAGGCAGAACAGCTGCACGCCGCTGATCAGCGAGATAATGCACACAAGGGATGGCCAGCCCGACGTGGGATCCCCGAACAGCGCCTTCCTGACTATGGTAAAAAGAATAAGGAAAAAGGAGAACAGGCAGAAGCACACGCCCATAAAGGCCGCAAAGGCAAGGGGCGCCGTGGAAAAGGAGGTAATGCCCTCCAGCGAATAGATAAACAGCTTCCAGAAAGACCACTTGGTCTCTCCCTTTTTCCGCTCCACATTGTCAAACTCCAGCCACTTTGTCCGAAAACCAACCCAGCCGAAAATCCCTTTGGTAAACCGGTTATACTCCTGCATGGAAAGAACGGCGTCCACCACCTGCCTTGTCATCAGCCTGAAATCCCTTGCGCCGTCCACCACCTCTGTTTTGGAAATCCGGTTCATCAGCCTGTAAAACATCCTCGCAAAGAAAGAGCGGATGAAGGGTTCCCCCTTCCTCGTCACTCTTCTCGTGGCTGCCATGTCATATCCCTGCTTTATGCTCTCAAACATTTCCGGAAGAAGGCTTGGCGGATCCTGCAGATCCGCATCCATGCAGGCCACATAATCCCCGGAAGCTTTCTGCAGTCCTGCATAGAGCGCCGCCTCCTTTCCAAAATTCCTGGAAAAGGAGAGCAGATGCACCCTCTTATCCTTTTCAATGAGTTTCTTTACCTCCGCCGCCGTTCCATCCCCGGAGCCGTCGTCAATGTACCACAGCTCAAACTCCAGCCCGTTCTTTTCAAAATAATCCTGGTTCTTTATAAATTCCCCGTAAAAATAGGGAACATTTTCCTCCTCGTTGTAACAAGGCACAATTGCGCTGAGCAGTTTCATGAGAATACCTCTGCTGTTTGAAAAAAATTCCTTTTTATCCTGTTATAGTATAGCATATCCGAAAAAATATCACAACAAAAAAGCCCGTCCCCAAGGACAGGCCCCATTTTCCGAATTACGATTCTCTTTCCCCATTTTCAAAGTACAGGATTCCCCTGATCGCAAACCAGCTCTCCTCCTGCCGCTCCCACAGCTCTCCCTGGTACTTAACCACGATCCGCTTTATGGTTTTTAAGCCGATCCCATGACGTCCCCTGTCCCCTTTGACCGTGACGAGCTCTCCTTTTCGTCCTCTTTTCAGCCTTCCATCGAAACGGTTCGCCATCTGAAAATAAAACGCCGTCTCATCCGAGCTCAGTTTAAAGCAGATCTTTCGTTCGTCTGCCGGAATCCGGGCACAGGCTTCCAGCGCATTGTCAAACAGATTCCCCAGCAGGGAATTGAGATCCGCATCCCCGATCAAAACCTTTCCCGCAAGGCGGATTTCCCTTTCCACCCCTGTATTCTGTTTCGCCGCCTGCCGAAGCTTAAAGCTGACAATGGAATCTATGCCAATATTGCCGGTATTTATCACGGGAAGAGCGGCCCCAAGTTCCTCAATGCCGCTGCGGCACAGCTTTCCAAGCTCCTCATACCGCCTGTTTTCCACATAGCTAAGCGCCAGTATATGCCGGTTGCCAAGCTCGTGCCTGATCCTGCGCAGCTTTTCCCACTGCTTCTCCATTTCCTCGTATCTGATCTTATAATATTCATTCTGCTTTTTGAGCAGGTCGTAATCCGCCGTCCGCTTCTTTTGCAGCCTCAGTTCCCGATACATGCCGCAGATCAGCGCAGAAGACAGAAGCATTCCCACGGCACTTTTCCCCATCTTAAACATCCTTTTTGGCTGACGGGCCGTCGGATGCGCTGTTGCGGTAATAACTCACCTCTCTCAAAATGCTCAGAAGCACTCTCAGCTCCTCGTCAGAGCGATCCTCAAGGAATTCCGCAATCTCGCTGTTGTAAATCACTCTTCCCCTCTTCATGCTGCCGCAGACCAATTCGTCCAGAGAGCTGTCCAGTACATTGGCAATCGCCACAAGCTTTTCAAGCCCGATCTTGCTCCTCGCATTCTCCACATTGCTAAGATGCTGTGTGGAAACCTGGGCTTTCTCAGCCAGCTCGATCTGGGTCAAGCCGCAGCTCTTCCTCTTTTTCCGTATTCTGCTTCCCATATCCCTGTAATCCACTGCCAACTGATTCACCTGCCCGCATCTGCTTTCCTTTTGCCGTAAAGTCTGTTATGTAACTGATTTAAGTCAACACCCCCGCCGCAAGCAACGAGACATCAAGCTTGCAGCGCTGCACAGCAGCGGGGTATATGACCCTTGCGGCATTCGCCAAATGTCTGCTTCGCAGCCGCCTGGCTCATTGCTCGCAGGAATCAAAATATAACTTGTAGAATATTGTATAAAAATAGGGATATTATTTGAATCAAGCAGAGAGATATTCTATTTTTATAGTTATAGTTTTTCCAATTTTTTTTATTTTTATCGTGGAAACTGACAAAAAAAGCAAATACGCAGACAATGAGCAGGGCGCCCCCTGCTCATTTTAGAAAATATATATATTTAATAGATTTCTGAAACCACTTTCATTATAATCGATTTCATGCGAAATAGGGGGAAATGTAATAAATACCATCTCCAAATGTAATTTTTAATGAAGCGCCTCCAGATATTCCATGTGATAATGCATGAGATTGCCCCTCTTATTAGGGCTGACCGGAAGAGTCTGACCATTTCGCAGCCTCACCTGCCTTGGATAGAACATCTCCATCTGCCTTCCGTTGACCAGATAGGATTTATGGATTCTTATAAACTGGCTGTTGCTTTCCTTCAGGCTTTCCTCCACCTCGTCCAGCTTTCCATAAAATGTATATTCCCTGCCGTCCTCCATGCAGACCTTTATCACCCTTTTATCGCTCACAAAATAAAGCACCTCGTACAAAAGAATGCTGTAATTCACCGCCTTAAACTGAAAGGTGTAAATTTCCTTGGTATAACGGTAAGTGCCTACCGCCTGATCAAGGCTTTCCGCAAGCCGGCCGATCTGTCCCTTCTTTTCCAGGTACTGGAAGGGATGTATATGAAAGACTTCTTTGTAATAATCATCATACTGGGAAATAAAAATCAAACAGATATGTTCATAGATTTTCTTGATTTTTTCGGCGGTATAAATGCCGCTCATACCGTCTTTTAAGTCAATGTCCATAATGACAACATCATAGTAACCCTTAGCCTCGATATCGGCCAGAAGCTCCTCCCCGCTTATGAACGTTCTCAGCTGTATATTCAGCCGCCGTCCCAGCGCCCATTCCTCAACGAACCCTGCCAACCAGTCCCCATAAGCCGCCGCATCATCGCAGATCGCTATACGCAGCATAAAATATCACCTCTTTAAAACAATCCCGCCTTCATTCTGCGGCCCGGCCAGATACATTCTTCAAAAGCCTGCAGCTAAAAGTGCAGATCCGCCCTGTGTACCCGGCCGAACGCAGAAATCAGTATTTATTTACAACATGATCGCTAAAATGTTCAACGCCCACAGCACGATCGCAATCACAACGCCGAGGATACAGAATATCTTCCCCACCTTGGCCCGTCCCGCATTGCTGGAGCCGGAACCCATTCTCGCCCTGGAAAAGCCCAGGCAGCCGAACAGAATTGCCACAATGGGAATCCAGCAGAAAATGCAGCTGAGCGCACCGAGTACCAGTGACATGTTCGCCGCTCCTGTATTGTCCACGGTCTGAACCGGAATTGACGATGCCGCACTGTATGTAGCATCCCCGGATGCCGGAATCTCCTGCATCAAAGTGTTGAACAGCTGCTCCAGGCTCTCCCTGTAAGGCTTCTTCATCAGAATTCCCACAAAGCCCTCCAGGCCCATTTCCTTCCCAAAGCTTCCTTTCAGCCATGCTTCCACGTGAAGCACTCCTCCCTGATAAGACCATTTCAGGTATTTGAAGCCTTCCATCATGGCGTCTCCTGCACGGTAAGCCGCCTCTCCCTTCCAGTCCGACAGGGAAAACTGGTTTTTCTTCAGATAATCGTTCATGATAAATTCCACAAAATCATCCGGTTTGTTCAACTGTAAATCCTTTACAAATCTGGCCATTTTTTGCCCCCTCCTGTTTTTCTTAAGTCTGATTTGATCTTTTCCATTCTTCCCGCTTTGCTCAGGCACACCTCCGTTTACATTTTACTATATTTTTTTTTACAGTATATCATGTGCCCGCTAAATGTGCAAGCACTACCGCATTTGCGTCCCCATGGGCTGTGCTTACAATCCCAAAATTAAAATAATAAGGATCACACAAGGAAGCACCCAGGTCACATAGCCCTTAAGGAACCTAGGAATCTTCACACCCGCTCCGGCATTGGCCTCCTCCAGATATCTGTCGAATCCCCAGCCCCATCTGGTCACGCAAAACAGCAGGAAAATCAGAGAGCCGGCAGGCAGAAGCAGATTGCTGACAATAAAGTCCTCCAGGTCAAGCACCGCGCTCCCCGCTCCTCTTGGCTGGAAGGAGCTCCAGACATTATACCCCAGCACACAGGGAAGGGATGCGATCAGAAGAAGAATACCGTTGATCACGGATGCCTTTCTTCGGCTGATTTTCCATTTATCCATGCAGCAGGCGATAATATTTTCAAACACGGCTATAATCGTGGAGAAGGAGGCAAAGGTCATAAACAGGAAAAACAGACTTCCCCAGATATTTCCGCCCGGCATGGAGGAAAACACGTTGGGAAGCGTGATGAATATCAGCTCCGGCCCGGCTCCCGGATCCACCCCGTAGGCAAAGCATGCGGGAAAAATAATGAGACCGGAGACAATTGCCACAAAGGTGTCCAGAACGGCGATCCGGAGCGACTCCCCCAGAAGCGTGTGTTCCCTGCTCATATAGCTCCCGAAAATTTCCATGGCCCCGATACCAAGGCTCAACGTAAAAAAGGCCTGGTTCATTGCGGCGATGATCACGTTGACCAGCCCGCTCTTCTCAACCTTTCCCCAGTCGGGAACCAGATAAAATTTCAGGCCTTCCATTCCCCCGTCAAGAGCAATGCTGTGAAAGGCCAGAACCACGATCAGAAGCAGCAGGCCGATCATCATGGGCTTGCTGATCTTTTCCACTCCCGCCTGAAGGCCGAAGGAACAGATGAGAAAGCCCCCAATCACAATGACTGCCATCCAGAATGCCATTCCGTAAGGGTCTGCCAGCATACCGGAGAACTCCCCGGCCACCGCCTCCGGTCCAAGGCCCTTAAAATCATTCCTGAGAAAACGATAAAAATAACTGAGCATCCAGCCCGACACAGTGGTATAAAACATCATCAGCATATAATTGCCAAAAAGCGCCACATAGCCGTGAAGATGCCATTTACTCCCTTTCTTTTCCAGCTCCTGATAGCAGCCCACCACGCTCTTTTGGCTGGCTCTTCCCACCGCAAATTCCATGGTGAGCACCGGAACTCCCACCGCAATCAAAAAGAGCAGGTAGAACAGAACAAAGATTCCCCCTCCGTTTTGTCCCGTCACATAGGGAAACTTCCACACGTTCCCGATTCCCACCGCACAGCCTGCGGAAATCAGGATAAAACCAAGCCTCGATTTAAAACTCTCTCTTTTCATTCCCAGATCCTTTTTCCTTTCCTCATTTTCAAAGAGCTCTCACGCTCTTAAAATACCGTATCAATATCTCCTTAATATAATTATATCTTCTGGCGTAGGAGTTCTCCACCCGGATCAGCTCAAAGCCGTGCTCCCTGCAGATTTCATTCTTCTTCCGGTCCCTCTCCCTCACCAGGCTGTCCTTTTCATGCTCGATCCCGTCCAGCTCAATGGCAAGAACAGGGATCTCCTTCCTGAAATAATCCCTCTCGTAAACCACGAAGTCAAACCGTCCCGTGTAAAAGAGATCCTGATAGGAACCGCCGTTTTCAAAGACATGACTGATACTCACCTCCCTGCGGACCACGCACCGGCTGCCCGTGTTGAGCACATTGGAGAGCGCATGGCTCAAGGTAGTCAGAAAGGCTTCCTCCGTCTCCGTGCTGTAGGGCTTGATCCCGAGAGCCCTGGATGCATTTTCCCTGGGAGTCACCTGACTGGTTCCCCTGGTCTGCACATACTGCGTCAGCTCGTAAAGATCGTCCGCCTCTTCACCGTGAAGCCGGTCAAGCTCCTTTTTGCTGGACAGAATAATCAGCTGGTCCTTTGCCCGGGAGACGGCCACATTGATCAGCTCCTTATTGTTTTTCAGCCATTCGTAGGTCGCCTTGCCGGTTTTGTCCGTGAGCGCCAGGGAAAAAAGCACCACGTCCTTCTCATCCCCCTGAAAGGCATGGACCGTGCCGCAGGTCACATTGTCAATCCGGTTCTCCTTAAGCGCATCTCCAATCAGAGCCCTCTGGTTGGCAAAGGGCGTGATCACCCCGATCCTCTTGTCCTTATTCTGCCGGGCAAAGCGCACAATCTCCTGCGCCTCCCTTGGGGCCGTATTCCTGGTATCGGCGGTATTGTCCGGAATATCTTTGAAAATAAGAGGCTCCTTTTCACTGCTTTGACTGTTGATCACTAGCTTGTTGTTGTAATATTTTCTGTTATTAAAGTCAATAATCCGTTTATTGCAGCGATAATGGTGGCTCAGCAGAATCTCCCCGCTGACCGCATCGCAGGCCAGGTAAGTCTTGTATATGGAATTGCGGATATAATCGTATTCATCCGTCACGCCGTATAGTCTGCGCAGCCTGTCGTTGTCCGCGGGATCCAGGACAATCACCGGGCTCAGCTGCTGGGGATCCCCCACCAGCATCAGGTTCCGTCCCCGGATGATGGGAACAAGGGATACAGCCGTGTTGCCCTGACTGGCCTCGTCCATGATCACCATGTCAAAATAGACCCCCGGTTCCCCCAGCTTGTGAGCGGAAATCGACGTGGTGGCGATCACGGGAAAAATCCTCTGAAGCTTTTTCAGGTTTTCCGCCTTCTTGAGATAGGCGTTGAACAGCCTGACTCTCTCTTCCCTGTCCGAATGGTAGACGATCCGGATCAGATCCTCATACTTTGGCTCCTGCAGGCGCTTGATATATCCGGCCGAGGTATAATACAGGTATTTTGTGAATTCCCGCTCATCCTCCTCAATATATTTCAGCACCTCCTCATCCGTGATCTCCCCTAAGGCCTCCAGCTTTTCTCTCACCTCGGACAGCTGCACGCCCTGAAGCTCCGTCTGAAAGGTGAGATGGCGGTTCCTATCGAGGAGCTTTTCGATTGCCTCCTCTCTCTCCTTCAGCTCAAGCTTCTCCTCATGCCGGCGAAGAAGCTCCGTGAGCTTTCTGGTCCGCTGAATCCTGTCTTCACGGTTCCTCTCAAGAGTGCGTCCATAGACAGCGATATCCATGGTCGTCTCATACAGCCTTTTAATATGCTCCAACGCCTCCTGCACCTTGTCGTCATTTCCGAGCCGTATCATGGGAAAAGGGATCTCTTTTCCACAGTAAGAGAGCGTCTGCAGCCTGGAACAGACGCCGTCGATAGGGTGATTGTTATAAGATGCGAAAAGCACTGTCTTCTCGTTAAAAAACGCAGTGATTATGGTATTCACAATGGTGCTGGTCTTGCCTGTGCCGGGCGGCCCCTGAATATAGGCAAGGGGATGCTTCATGGCATTGTGGATGGCAAGGAGCTGGTCCAGATTGACCCGCCTGTCCAAAAGGGCGATAGGATAATCCGCTCTGCGTCCCGTCTGCCGGAGCAGCTCTCCGAAGAAGGCCCTGACGGGCACGGTGGGCTTTCCCTCCTCATACATTTTGAGAATGGCCGCATATTCCTCATGCAGGTCCAGGATTAGATCACGGCCAAGGGCAATCAGATAGGGCATATCGTCCACGCCGTTTATCTGTTTATTGGAGTGCGTGATCCTGTCCTTGATCAGCTCCCCGTTCTTTTCAAAATCCGCAAGAAGCTCATAATCCTCCGCATCCAGAAATTTCCTTATGCTCTGCTTATTCCCGTTTATGGTAAATTCCGTGCAGACCGTAATCCGCTCGTCCTTCCGCAGTGTCCGGCCCGCCACATCCAGCCGCAGTCCCCGATAGGCCAGCACATACAGTCCCTGCCTGGTGTTTATACTCAGGATATTGAGCGCAAGCTGTCTGATCCTGCGGTTTAAGGAGCTTTGCTTTGCGCCGTACTGAAAATTCTTTACAATCTCCTGAAACTGCTCCGGCTCAAGCTGGCGGGTGCCGCCCCAGTCCCCGTCCAGACGGCCGATCAACGCATAATCCGTCTTGTACGGAGTGGTATCCAGTCTGTTGCAGTCGGCCAGATAGTCCAGAATCCTTAAGTTTGCCGCGTTCCGGAAAAGAGACCGGTATCTGGACGGACTGCGGCGGATATCCTCGATCAGGCCCGGATCCGTCTCGAAATAGGAACCGTCAATCACACAGGAGGAGAGGATGGAATCAATATAGATTTTCAGCTCCTTATTCGTATATCTTGAAAGGTGCAGGCCGTTCACCCGCATGGAACGCTCCTTCGGATCAATGCCGATGATTCCGATCCAGTATTTCGTCACTTCCTCCTGTCCGTTCCGATATTCGATACTGAGCCATTTTCCTTCGTGAACAGCCTTAAATATATCCCGGCACACCGTGTTCATGGGAGAATCCTCCGTCTGTCTGCAAATATTTCACGTCAGCCCTCAATGAACAGAACTCCAAGCGTTCCCGGGCCGCAGTGGGAGGAGACAACGCCGCCGGCCATGGTCTCCAGAATCTCGTCAAAATGATTCAGGGATTTCAGATACTGCCGAACCTCTTCCACAACCGCCGTATCGCAGGCGGAATGGGTGATAAACACACGGTCCTTTTTCGCCCGCTTCAAGTCCTCCTCCATATCCGTGGCATAGGACATGATCACCTTGTTGATATTGCCGCGGTATTTTTTCCCCGGCTTCATCTTTCCGTCCTCCACCATAATCCTGGGATGGAGCTTCAACGCGCCTCCCGCCAGGGCCGCAAGGCCGCTGCATCTTCCGCCCCTGTGAAGGTAAACCAGGGTATCCACCACGAAGCTTGCCCGTACAAGAGGTTTTAGCTCCTCCATGCGCCTGACAATCGTTTCGCCATCCGCTCCCTCCCTTGCCATGATTGCCGCTTCCACCACGAGAAGCCCGATTCCGGTGGAAAGATTTGCGGAGTTCACCACGTGAATCAGGTCTTCGGCTTCCAGTTCGCCGGCTGCAAGGCGCATCACGCTGCCGGATGCCGACATTTCGTCCGATATGGAAAAGCACACCACCTCCCGGCGCTCCTTCACATAAGGCGCAAGAAGCGCTATGGCATCCTCCAGGGACGGAGCCGAAGTCCTTGGAGTCGTCCTGTTCTCGTCTGACCAGGCATAAATCTGTGAGGGCGTGATATTTTTCCCGTCCAGATATTCCTCATCTCCCAGCAGAATATGAAGGGGAAGAATGGATATATCATACCTCCCGCATATCTCCTGCGACAAATCGCACGTGCTGTCCGCAATAATTTTTACCATATAAAAACCTTGCCTTTCCGTTTATTCTCAATTTCCTAAAGTTCCTCCAGGTAAAGGATGTACTTTCGCTCCCGGATCCAGTCGAGCAGGTTCGGCCGGTCCTTGCCCCTGCGCATTTCAAAACCGATAATCGCCGCCTGCCCGTTCTCATCAATCCGGCTCCTGGTCACATCCAGGGATTTAATTCTGACATTCTGATAGCTTATGTCCTGCATGAACTGCCGTACGCTGTTATCCCCGTTAAACTCTATGTAGAGATCGAAGGAATTGGCATTGCGGTGCATCTGGAGATCCACCTTAACCAGAACCCGAAGAGTAAACATGATGATGAGCAGCGTGACCAACGCTCCCTTCCAGAACCCGATTCCGATTGCCAGTCCCTCGCAGGCGCACACCCACAGCCCGGCCGCCGTGGTCAGGCCTCTGACATGGTTTCGCCCGGTCACAATGATGGTTCCAACTCCCAGAAAACCCATTCCGCTGATCACCTGGGCGCCCAGCCTCGCCATATCGCCCTGATTGCCAAGAACCACGTTCATGTACTGACCAATCAGCATCACCAGTGCGGCTCCCACGCAGACAAGCGTGTGCGTCTTCACCCCGGCTCCCCGCCCCCTGCTGCTTCGCTCGATTCCCACCAGCATTCCCGCCAGCATGGCAAACAGAAGACGCACCGTCACATTAAGAAGAGTAAGGCTGTTTGCCGTTTCCGCCACATTTCCCATAAAGCATCCTCTTTTCTTTCGAATGATTCTTCCTTATCTATACCATACTCCATCAGGCGCTCTCCGGTCAATCCCCGCAGGCCGTTCCCTGCTCCGTCCGCAGCCTGACCACCGTATCGATTCTCCGCTCGCGGATGACATCCTCCGGTATCCGCAGCGTCACCTGTCCCGGATCCTGGGCAAATTCAACCGCTCTGCCGTCCATCAGCTCTGCACTCTCTATCTTTCGGTCAATCCCCGGAAGACTCATCCCCTGGAAGGCCTCGCCGTCCAGGATATGGACATAGACCGTATCTCCCTTACAGGTGCTTCCGTATACATGGTCTTTTGGCTGCCAGATGCCGCCCCTGGTTCCATAGACCGCCTCCCCGTTTTCCTCCATCCATTTTCCCAGACCGTCCAATGTCTCCACGGCCTCCTTTGGAAATCTTCCTTCCGGATCCGGTCCCACATTGAGAAGCAGATTGCCGTCCCTGCAGACCACGTTCACAAGCATCCGGATCATGCTCTCAGAGGTCTGGTACTTATCGTCGGGACAATATCCCCACGCATTCGAGAGGGACATGCATTTTTCCCACGGAACGGGGACAATCCCGCCTTTTGCCTCATGAGGCCCCTCGTCGCATTCAAAATCGCCGCGGTATCCGGACCTTGGAGTGACCATCATCTTTGGATTGTGAGAGCGCACCATTTTGTTCAGTTTAACCGGTTCCCAGAACCACGCCGCATCCGCATCCGTTCCCTGATGCGCCAGCCAGCCTCCGTCATACCAGAGAATCTCCACCCTGCCAAAGCCGGTACACAGCTCTTCGATCTGCCGGTAGGCCTGCTCCTTCATAAGGGCCGCATTCTCCGGCCGCCCCTTCGGGTCAAAATATCCGGGAAACCTCCAGTCCATAGGCGAATAGTACAGGCCTGTGTGAATCCCCGCTCCATGACAGGCATCCGTGAAGGCTTTCACGTAATCCGCCTTCGGCCCGCAGCTTGCCGAGGTAAAATTCTCCCAGCTGTATTTGCTGTCCCACATGGCAAATCCGTCATGGTGGCGCGTCACCATGACGGCATACCTCATCCCCGCCCTCCTGGCATGTCCCATCCATTCTTCGGCTATCTCCCGTGCGCTTCGGGCCGGATGAAACTCCTGCTGCGCAATCCTGCGGTATTCCTCCTGCTGGATTTTTTCATTAAAATAAGCCCACTCGCCTTTCCCAATTACGGAATAGACTCCCCAGTGGATAAAAAGCCCCAGCTTGGCATCCCGCCACCACTTAATGTCTTCCTCGGACAGATGCAGCGACTCGTCATCCACCCCGGCCATTCCGTTAAAGCTCATGTTCGAGTGAAGCTGTCCCTTTAGCAGGGAAGCGAGCTCCGCCCCCTTCATTGTATAATCTCCCATTGTATTTTCCCTCCGTCAAGAACCTCCTGTACGGCTTGCCGCAGGTTCTGCGAATTTTGCGGGACGGCTGCCGCAGATCGCAGCCGTGGCCGAACAGGTGGAAATTTTTTAAAGCTTAACATAGTACAGTTGATATGGCAACTATTTCGCATGAATACTCTCTGTATTATAATTGCGCCGGTACTCGCTTGGCGCCATCTTCTTTTTCTGATGAAACAGCCTGGAAAAATAAAGTGCGTCGATATATCCCACGGAATGGGCAATGACCCGAACCGAGAGCTCCGTTTCTTTTAGAAGAATACAGGCCTGGCGGATCCGGTAATCCAGCAGATAGTCCTGAATGGACATTCCTGTAATGGATTTGAACAGCCGGTGCAGATACGATCTGTTTAAATTCAGACGGTCGGCAATATCCTGAACCGTGATCGAGTCGCAGTAGGCACCCTCAATGATCTTAAGCGCCTCCTCCACATAACCGATCTTCTTTTCCTCAAATACCGTCTGGCTGACCGGGAACTTGCGGCAGAGGAGGAAAAGGTATTCATACATGATGCTGTTCATGATCAGGTCACGGTTTTGACGCAGCTTATCCGCCTCAAACATTTTTTCATGGCACAGCCGCATCTGGTCATCCTGTCCGTAATGGAACACCAGACTGTCAGGAAGGGAGGTTCTCTCAAGATATCCCTTCACCTTAATCCCCTGCATGCCGATCCACGTGTACGTCCAGGGATCCTTTCTGTCCGCCTCATAGTAGATAAGCTCCCCCGGACAGATCAAAAATGCGTCTCCTTCCCTCAGATGAAAAATCTTCCCTCTGGCCTTATAGATTCCGCCGCCCCCGAGCACATAGTGGATCAGATATCCATTCCTGAGAACCGGCCCGTAGCTGTGCCCCGGCTCGCAGTTTTCAAACCCGCAGGTATAGATCATGGCGTCAATGTTTCTCGAAAAATCATTGGAAAAAATAAAATCCTGCATGCATACTCCTTCCCTGAATCTTCTATCCTTTTTATTCGGTCACAAAACCCAATATCAAAGTCACATATATCCATATAACAGTGATTATAAATGGATATAATAGTTATTACAAGACGTAAGGCCAAACTTTCAAAAACTTAAAAGGAGGAATAGAAAATGGATGAAAAAAAGCGGCAGAGATATGAAAAAATCTCGCTGGAACTCACAAAACTGGTTGGCGGCAGGGAAAATATACAGGGAATCGCCCACTGCGCCACCCGCCTCCGGATCGTGCTGAAGGACAATGATGCGGCGGATCTGAAAGCCATTGAGAATGTGGATCTGGCAAAGGGCGTGTTCGTGGCAGGCGACCAGGTTCAGATTATTTTCGGGGCCGGTTTGGTCAATGACGTATACGAAGTGTTTGCAGAACACAACGACATGAAAAACATGAGTCTCAGCGATCTGAAAACCGTGGCAAACCAGAAGATGAATCCCCTTCAGAGAGTGATCAAGGCGCTGTCGGACGTGTTCGTGGACATCATGCCGGGAATCCTGGCGGCAGCCCTTCTCACCGGTCTGTCCGGTGTGCTGGGAAATCTGGATTTCGTAAAAGCAAACGATACTCTTTACGGAATCAATACTCTGATCAACATCGCTTCCGGGGCGATTTTCGGCTTTCTTCCCCTTGCGGTTGCCTACAGCGCCTGCAAACGTTTCGGGGGAAGGCCCATCCTTGGAATTGTCATGGGCTGTATCATGCTGAGCAATTCCCTTGCGGATGCCTATGCGGCGGCACAGGGAACTGCGGAAGTCACAACTCTACATATCTTCGGCCTCGGAGTCTCCCTCGTAGGCTTTCAAGGAGGCATTATTGTGGCTCTGCTGATGGGATTTGTGACGGCCAAACTGGATATCTTTTTTGAAAAGAAGGTTCCCGAGGTAATCCGCCTCCTTCTTTCCCCGCTTCTCACCACCCTTGTGGGCGCTCTGCTTTTGTTTACCGTCATCGGGCCCGTTGGACGCGGCCTTTCCTCAGGAATCACAAACGCCCTGGTATGGATGACCCAGAATCTGGGAGTTGTAGGCTACGGTGTGTTCTCCGGACTGCAGCAGCTTGTGGTTATCACCGGACTCCATCACATCTTCGGCGCCATTGAGGCGCAGCTCCTTGCCGATACAGGAAGGAACTTCCTGAACCCGCTGATGTCAGTGGCAATCATCGCACAGGGCGGCGCTGTTCTTGGATATCTGGTGCTTCACAGGGACAATGTAAAGATTCGGGAATTGTGTATTCCCAGCTTTGTCTCCGTACTATTCGGAATCACGGAACCCGCTCTGTTTGGAATTAACTTAAGATACCGCTTTCCCATTATTGGCGGCTGTATCGGCGGGGCTCTCGGCGGAATCGTGGTCTATCTGACCAATCTGGCGGCTGTCGGCTTTGGCACCACGGTGCTTCCCGGAATTGCGCTGGCGGATCCCGCCGGAAACGGCTATGTCAATTATGTGATTGCCCATGCAATCGCTATCGCAGGCGGCTTTGTCATGACATTAGTGCTGGGGCGCTTCATGGATAAAGCCCCTGCGCAGGAGGCGCCGGCTTTGTCAAAAACGGCACAAACCAAAGAACCGGCAGCTCTTTTTAAAACTTCCGGTTCCGGGGAAGAAATCTCCGGCAGCAATTCCGCAACAGAGGAAGAAATCTTCTACGGTTATGCAAAAGGACAGTGCGTTCCCATGGAAGAGGTAAATGACGAAACCTTCGCAGGAAAAATATTGGGGGACGGCATTGCCGTGATTCCCTCGGAAGGAAAGGTATACGCCCCCGCAGACGGTACGATTCTGAGCGTCTTTGACACCAAACACGCCGTGTGTTTCCAGAGCAGGGCTGGCACGGAAATCCTCATCCACATAGGCATTAACACCGTGAACCTGAATGGAAAATATTTTACCGCACATATTAAAGACGGGGATATTGTAAAACAGGGCCAGCTTATGGTAGAATTTAACAAAGAGCAGATCGAAAAGGCCGGATATGACACCGTCATTCCCATGATATTTACAGATCTCCCCGAAGAAAAGCGCCTTGGAAAGCCCGTTTTGGGAAAAATAGACCAAAGCACCAGAGCAGCCGTTATTAATCATGCATAAAATGGGAAGAATTCACACAGGGGTAAGCGCATGAACAGAAAATTGGTTTTTTTGGATATTGACGGGACATTGATCGCCTCCATGTCAGCCCCCTCCCCACTTGCCGCAAAGGCGGTGCGGGGGGCCAGGGCGGGCGGGCACAAAGTATTTTTATGCACAGGCAGGAACATGCCGATTATTGGAAGGGACATTCTGGATGTGGGATTTGACGGAGTGATATCCAGCGCCGGGGCACATGTGGAGGTGGATGGAGAAGTTTTGTTTGACAGCCTGCTTCCTGAGGAGCTCATACAGGAATGCCTCTGCGTGTTTCACTCCCACGGCATATTCTGCCGTATAGAAAGCCGGGACGGAATCTACACGGATCCCCAGATGGAATCCCTCCTTCGGGCTGCGAAGCCTGACAGCCGCAATTCTGAGCTGATCCGGATGCAAAAGGAGATCGAAACGGGAATTGTGATTCTTCCTTATGACAGATATCCCCAAAAAGGCGCCTACAAGATCTGCTTTACCAGCCGCTCTCTGGATGCCGTGGAACGAACCAGGGCTTTTCTTGCAGACCGGTTTGAATACGTGGTACACCCTTACGGTCAAAGCACCTCCTGCTTCAATGGGGAAATCATCCCAAAGGGAATCGACAAAAGCCGGGGAATGGAGATGGTATGCCGTCATCTGGAAGCGGATCGTCTTGACACGGTGGCATTCGGCGACAGTATGAACGATCAGGGAATGATGGAGTTCGCAGGATTGAGCATTGCCATGGGAAACGCCTGTGACGAGCTGAAAAAGCTGGCGGACGAGATCTGTAAGAGCGTGGAGGAGGATGGTATTTATTATTCATTTAAAAAAATGGGATTAATATAAGGAAAAAGGAGGCAGAAACATGCAGCAGTATTCAGGAAAATCAGTGTATAAGGGGATCACTATGGGGCCGGTGGCAGTCCTCGAAAAGCAGGACGACCTTGTCCGCCGCCGGAAGATCGACGATCCGGAGCAGGAGATCGAAAGGACGGGCGCCGCCTGCGAGCAGGCAAAGGACCAGCTGGGGAAGCTCTATGATAAAGCGGTGAAGGAAGTGGGGGAGACCAGCGCCGCAATCTTCGAGGTTCATCAGATGATGCTGGAGGATGACGATTATCTGGAGTCCATCCATAATATTATCCGGACGGAGCTGGTAAACGCCGAATATGCGGTGGCGCAGACCGGAGATAATTTTTCCGAGATGTTCGCATCCATGGACGACGACTATATGAAGGCAAGGGCCGCTGATGTCAAGGATATTTCAAACCGGCTGATACGGATCCTTTCCGGAGCCGGGGATACGGATCTTTCTTCCATGGAGCCCTCCATCCTCATTGCAGACGACTTAAGCCCCAGCGAGACCGTGCAGCTCGACAAGGAAAAAATCCTGGCCTTTGTCACGGTTCACGGCTCTTCCAACTCCCATACGGCAATTCTGGCCCGCACCATGAACATACCCGCCCTGATCGGCGTGCCTCTGCGGCTTGACGAAATCAAAAACGGCATGACGGCTGTGGTGGACGCTCATGAAGGAAAAGTAACCTTTGACCCGGACGAGGCGATGATGGCCCGTACTGCGGAGCGGATCGCACAAGAAAAGGAAAAGCTCCGCCTCTTAGAAGAGCTCAAGGGCAAGGAAAACGTAACCTTAAGCGGAAAGGAAATCAAGATTTTCGCCAACATCGGGAGCGTCAGCGATGTGGGGTATGTGCTGGAAAATGACGCAGGCGGAATCGGACTTTTCCGAAGCGAATTCCTCTATCTTGGCAGAACCGATTTCCCCACGGAGGAGGAACAGTTCCAGGCTTACAAACAGGTGCTTCAGACCATGGCCGGGAAAAAGGTCATCATCCGCACGCTGGATATCGGCGCAGACAAGCAGGTGGATTATTTCAACCTGGCAAAGGAGGAAAATCCGGCCCTCGGCTACCGCGCGATCCGTATCTGCCTGAAGCAGCCGGATATCTTCAAGACCCAGCTGAGAGCGCTTCTTAGGGCCGCCGTGTTCGGAAACCTCTCCATCATGTATCCCATGATCACATCCGCAGAGGAGGTTCAGAAGATTTACGAGATCGTGGCTGAGACGGAAAAGGAGCTGAAAGAGGCGGAGGTTCCCTACAAGGTGCCCGAGCAGGGGATCATGATCGAGACCCCCGCAGCCGTGATGATCAGCGACGAGCTGGCTGAAATCGTGGACTTTTTCAGTATCGGAACCAACGACCTGACACAGTACACCCTTGCCATCGACAGGCAGAACGAAAAGCTGGATGACTTTTACAACCCCCACCACAAGGCAATCCTGCGCATGATCAAGATGGTGGTTGACAACTCCCACAAGTGCGGTAAGTGGACCGGCATCTGCGGGGAGCTGGGCGCAGACACCGAGCTCACCGAGGAATTTATCAATATGGGCGTTGACGAATTGTCCGTTTCGCCCTCCATGGTGCTCAAGGTCCGCCAGCGAGTGCGGGAAATCTCATAATATACGATGAAAGCCCCGGACAGCGGCCATGGGGATGGGCGTGTTTACACGAACAGCCACATGGACATTGGACGGGCAAGCCGTATGAGTATGTAGGACGATAGCCCGGAATATGAATACAGGTTTCATGCATGGTGGTGCGCTGCGCCAGCAGCTCATGTAAGTTTCCTGAATCAGGGAGGGGAAGACAGCTCTTCCCCTCCCTGTGTTTTTCATACCTTTTTGACAGACAGGACAACAAAGCAGAAATTAAAGGAGACAGACATGTACGAGAGAATGCTCAATAAACAGGAAATCAGGCGGGGAGCATCTGGACGACATAAAGGCACTGTTGGCATTGAAGCTGACTTAAGAAAAAAACAGCCGGAACGGAGATCTTATTGTACGAAGAGTAAATAAGTAATCAAATCTGGACTGTCAGTCGGCATGGGATACCAAGGAGTCTAAAACAGGCTCATCTGCTCATATTTTTCCTGCTTTGGAAACTCCTTCAGATAGGCAAACACATCATCCACTCTGCTCATGATCCCGTGTCCGGCACATTTTGCATAAAACAGTTTCATCAGCTCCCGGTTTCTTTCGCTTGGCACCTCGTAAGCATAGCCGTATCTCTTCTGATACCGCTCCTTCATCCCCGGAAAATGCCGATCCAGGGCACGGTAATAATATTCCCGGTCTCCCGCTCTCAGCGTCATCCCCATACCGAAGCAGATGATGCCTCTGACCTTCGCCCTGATACAGTAATTCAGAATTCCCTCCACATTTTCCCTGGTATCATTGATAAAGGGAAGAATCGGCGAAAGCCACACCACGGTGGAAATCCCGGCCTCCCGCAGGGTCTGCAGCACCTCATAGCGTCTTTTTGTGGTACACACATTAGGCTCCAGAATCCTGCACAGCTCCTCGTCAAAGGTTGTCAGAGTCATCTGCACCACGCATTTTGCCTTGTCGTTGATGCTCTTTAGCAAATCCAGATCCCGCAGGATCCGGTCCGACTTTGTCTGGATGGCAAGGCCGAACTCATAACGGTCGATGATTTCCAGACACCGTCTGGTAAGGCGAAGCTCCTCCTCGCAGTGCATGTAGGGATCACACATGGCTCCCGTGCCGATCATGCATTTTTTCCGTTTGGAGCGCAGCGCACTCTCCAGCAGCTCCGGCGCATTTCGCTTCACCTCGATATCCTCAAACTCATGGGTAAACTGATAACAGCGGCTGCGGCTGTCGCAGTAAATACAGCCATGGGTGCAGCCCCTGTAAAGATTCATTCCGTTGCCGGAAGATAAGATTCCTTTTGCGTCTACGAAGTGCATATTGCCTCCTGTGATTTTCCGCTCTGCATCCGGCTCAGAGCCTGTAATTCGCCACCACGATATGAGCCGCATCTGCGGAAAATCGGTTCCGGATATTCACCGCATAGTTTTTCTTATATTCATGCACAATCTTATCTCCATACAATTCCTGAGTGAGCGGTGTCCTGCCGATCACCATTAAGGCTCTGCAGTTCAGATTCCTGAAATCTGCGGCAAGCCTTCTGTGCTGCTTCTCGTCAAAACCATTCTCCATGTCCAGATTCCCGTAATCATTAAAGGTACAGTCATAAGGCGGATCCAGGAACATAAAGTCTCTCTCCCCGGCCCTCTCAAAAATTCCGGAGTAGTCTTCGGCGTACAGCTGTGCACCCTTTAGCAGCCCGCTGTGCTCTGGCGTAATAATCTCCGTATTAAAATGGGAATATCTTCCAAACGGGACGTTGTACTCTCCCTGCCGGTTAAACCGCAGCATTCCGGAATAAGCCGTCTTGTTGATAAAATAGTAGAGCGTACCCTCCATATACTCCGGCACCGTCAGATGATTATACATATCCCGAAGCCTGTAATAAAGGGCCTCGTTACGGTTTTCAACCCGGATCGACGGATCCGGCTCCATTGCCCGCAGCCTGGCAAAATCCCGCTGGTTTTCCTCATATACGGCCTGAAGTCCGGACAGCTCCCGGCTAAGCGCCGGATACTCGTCCCTCACCTGCCGGTAAAAGGATATAAGCCTTACGTTAATATCGTTTATGAGCGCCTCCTCCGGCTCCAGAAAGAAAAAGACGGCTCCTCCCCCGAGGAACGGCTCTATATATCTGTCATAGTCCTGCGGAATCAGACTTGCAAACTCCCGTATTTCCTTGCTTTTTCCGCCCCTGTATTTGATAATCGGTTTCATAATTTCCCTATCCGTGCGATTTCTGCCACTTCTGTTCGCTTTTTATCCCCCTGATGCCTGCGGATTGTTTCGCTCTTCGCACCCTCATAATCCCAGTTTACCCCAACGCAAATAGATTGACAAGCCTGTCTAATGATGTTAGACTATAAATGTCTAATATCATTAGTCAATATCAACGAAAGGGAAACATCTTTATGGAACAATACCGATTAGGGGAAATGGAACGGAAATTTGCGGATCTCATATGGGAACATGCGCCCATCTCCTCCGGGCAGCTGGCAAAGCTTGCCGGGGAGGCCTTCGGCTGGAAGCGCACCACCGCCTACACCATGTTAAAAAGGCTCTGCGACCGCACTCTCTTTGCCAACGCAAACGGCACGGTCACGGTTCTCATGACCAGGGATGAATTCCAGGCCGCCCAGGGGGAACAGTTTATCGACGAAATATTTGACGGCTCCCTGCCCCGTTTCCTTGCCGCCTTTTCCAGGCGAAAAAAAATGAGCAGCGAGGAAGTGCAGGAACTGCGCAGGCTGATTGAAAAAATGTGATGTAAAACAGCCGCAGAATGCATGAAATGGAGGGATCAAAATGGAATCGTTGTTTATCAATGTTTTAAATATGAGTCTCACGGCGGGATTTGTGATTCTGGCGGTAATAGGTGTCAGGCTTCTTCTGCGGCGTCTTCCCAGAATTTTTTCTTATGTGCTGTGGAGTGCCGTGCTCTTTCGCCTGCTATGCCCCTTCTCTTTCTCCGGGGCTCTGTCCCTTGCGAGTATCCTGGACGCACCGGCATCCAGCCAGGGGCGGATCCCCTATATTCCGGACAATATCGGATACATGGCCAACCCCCGGATCACGCTTCCCGGCGCCGCACTCTCCCAAACCGTCAGCAGCCTCCTGCCTGCTGCCGCCCCGGAGAGCTCAGTCAATCCCATGCAGCTTTTGCTCTTTGCCGGCTCCATCCTGTGGATCATCGGAATGGCTCTCATGCTCCTTTCCAGCCTCTTTTCCTACTGGCGGCTTCGAAAAAGCCTTGAAGGCTCCGTCCCTGAAAGCAGTGGAATTTACCGGACCGAGCACATATCATCACCCTTTGTCTGCGGTCTTATCCGTCCCCGGATTTATCTTCCAAAAGAGCTCTGCGAAGAGGAGGCCGGCTATATTCTTGCGCATGAACAGATACATCTGAAACGCAGGGATCCTGTCTGGCGGGCCCTTGGCCATCTGGCACTGTGTATCCACTGGTTCAATCCTCTGGTCTGGATTGCCTTTTTCCTCAGCGAAAGAGATATGGAAATGTCCTGCGACGAGGCAGTGATCCGCAGGCTTGGAAGCGGAATCCGCAAAGAATACTGCGCCTTACTCCTCTCTCTTTCCTGCGGCAGAAGAATTACGCCCGGAATTCCCCCGGCCTTCGGAGAGACGGATACCGGAAGCAGGATCCGAAATCTTTTCCGTTATAAATCCGCAGGAAGGCGCACCGCTCTCCTTGCCGGTGCGGTTGTCCTTCTGGTGATCATTGCCCTGATCTCCAATCCGGGCGCAAAGCGCAGAGAGGACATCTACAGCTGCTATCGGCTTCCCATCGGCGGCGGAAAGCTTTCCTGGGGAATGAGTGCGGATGAGATTCAATCCCTATTCGGGGAGCCTGCTTCTACGGAGCGCAGCGAGGCCGGAATCACCCTGACCTATGAGACACCCATACCCGGCAGTCTCGGGAACTGCTCCCATGTGACTTTTTACGTGGGAGAGAATAATCTGAAAAATGCGGACGGCGAAAGCTTTTCCGCCGGGCTGTGCAATCTTATCATGACCATTGACAGCAGCACAAAGGAAGAGGTGCTTTCCAAAATCACGGATTTCTACGGAGAGCTGTCGCCCTCCGGCGGCAGCACCCTCATGGAGGCCCAGCTAAAGGCGGGCGTTCCGGACTATTTTAACGAAGCCCACTTTTGCGAGGGCTGGAAAATAGGCACTCTGCCGCACGAAGAATATGACCGGCTTGTTCAGACCTACCAGGCGAGCCTGATTGCCAGCCGGCCCATTGATGAAAACCGGTCTTTGCTCTGGATTTACGTGTGGGGAGTGGCCGCAGACGACACTTACCCCTGCGTGGTGCAGCTGGACGCTTCCCAGGAGGGCGTCATGAGTTATCTGCCCTCCCCAACCCCCTGAAATTCCCTCACCAGCAAATGGTTCAGCTTCCCCTCGCTTCCCGGGAATTTCTCTCTGATCTTATAAAGGGATATCCGCAAAAACCCATTCCGGCAGGGAATCCGTCTCCCGCACCGGAATGGGTTTTTCATAGCGGGCCCGCCTTTACGGCATCAGCTCACATAGTTATCAAAATATCCCTGAATCAGGATCACGGGCGTTCCCTTATCCCCTGATCCGCTGGTCAGGTCGCAGAGCGAACCGATCAGGTCCGTCAATCTCCTTGGCGTGGTTCCCTGGGATTCCATGTCGCCAACCAGATTATCCTTCTTCGCCCGGATCCTGTCGGAGATAGCATCCTTAAGCGCCTCTCCGGAGAGATCTTTGAAATCATTGTCCGCCAGATATTTCAGCTTGACCTCATTGGGCGTTCCCTCAAGTCCGGGCGTGCTGGCCGGGGACACACAGGGGTCTGCAAGCTCCCAGATCTTTCCGATGGGATCCTTAAACGCACCATCGCCGTATACCATCACTTCCACATGCTTTCCCGTGCGCTCCAGGATCTCCTTCTGGATATCCATAACCAGATCCGTACACTCCCTGGGGAACAGCTTGATGGTATCCTCCGTGGATTTGTTGGAGCCAAGCAGTCCGTATTTTTCATTGCAGCCGCTTCCGTCAACAGGACTGGTCAGAATATCGTCCATGCCCATCACCACTTCCGCTCCCGCCGCCCTGAGCAGCCTCTTGGTGCGCATCCTCGTGTGGATATCGCAGTTCAGCACCTTCTTCGCATAGGGAAGGATGCTGCGGCAGTCATTGGCAAAGATGATCTCCACCTCGGCTCCCGCCTCTTTTATCAGTTCGCCGTAATAGGACACATAGTCCACTCCCGTAAAGGGATGCTTATTCTCTCCGAAAAGCTCCCGGTATTTCTCCAATGTCAGTACGTCGCTGTAGGGATTGATTCCTGCCTCATCCAGCTTATCCAGGGAAACAAGCTCGTTCCCCACCTCGTCGCTTGGATAGCTGAGCATCAGAACCACTTTCTTCGCTCCCATGGCGATCCCCCGCAGGCAGATGGCAAAACGGTTTCTCGACAGGATGGGGAAGATCACGCCGATGGTCTCTCCTCCCAGCTTGGCCCTCACGTCAGCCGCAATCGCTTCCACTGACACATAATTTCCCTGAGACCTTGCCACCACGGACTCCGTCACCGCAATCACATCTCTGTCACGGATCTCAAATCCCTCTCCCTGCGCCGCTTCCAATACACTGTCTGTAACAATCTTTACCAAATCATCACCTTCCCTGATTATTGGGCAGCGGATTCCTCTTGATACAGTTCCTACTCTTCTTTCCATTTCCATTTCTCCCTTAGTCGTATTTTGTGCAGCCGCCAGGGATAGTGCTGGCACTACCTTTCTATTATAATATAAATCGGATGAAAACAAAAGGATTTTTTAATGGCCCTGTGCGAGATCCCGAACCCCCTTCAGATATCGTTTCAACAAGAACGCACAGAAATAGGGAAACGTATAAATTGAATTATCGTATCCTATATTTCCTCCCGTAAACTTTATCCCATATCGGATATCCTCATATCTCTCTCCAGTGATCAGTGTCCTCAGAGATTTCGCCCTGCCGCCTACGGCCTTCACCTCCACCGGAATCAGATCGCCTGCCGTCCGGACAAAAAAATCCTCCTCCAGAGTGGAGTCCTCTTTCTTATAATAATACAAATCGTAGCCGCTCTTTACAAGCGCCTCACCCACGACATTCTCATAGAGTGCACCTTTATACACTCCCATATTCCGGTTTGCACGCAGATCCTCCTGAGCCTCCTCATCCAGCATGGCCACAAGCAGGCCGCTGTCCGCAAAATAGATTTTATATTTTGTCTCGTCAAAATTACCCTTGAGAGGGAGCTCAGGATAATACATGCAGTGGCACACATTAATAATGCCGGCATCCGAAAGCCACTCTATACAGCCTCTGTAATCCTTGAACCTGGCTCCGGACACCACCTTGGAAATCTGGAATTTTTTATTTTCTTTTGCCAGCTGCCGCGGAATCTGCCGAAAGACATTGAGAATTCTAGTCTGATCCATCCCCTGTGCATACTTGCGGACATCCTCCTCATAATCCGCAAGAAGCTGTCTTTGAACCGCCAGCGAACCCTCAAAGCTGTCCTTTATGATGTACTCCCTGACCACCGCAGGCATCCCGCCCAAAATGCAGTAATCCAGAAACAGACTGCCGTAAACCGACCGCTCCGCATCGTTAAAGGGAGCCAGCTCCCACATATGCGCAAGCAGCTCCTCCGCTACGGATTCCCCGTACCCCTTGGCCCACAGAAATTCCTCAAAGTCAAGAGAGCGCATGGTATAATCCGTCTTATATCCCACACTGTTGCTCTCGATCTTTCTGTAGTTAATTCCCAGCATAGAGCCACTGCATATGACATCAAATCTTCCATCCTGCGCAAAAAACTTTAGTGCAGTGGCAATCTCCGGAAATTCCTGTAGCTCATCAAAAAAGAGGAGCGTCTCGCCCTCCGCAAACTTTTTCAACGGGTCGATGCGGGAAATATTCCTGATAAGATCCGCCGTTTTATAACCGTCCGAAATGATCGTCTTATACTTCGGCTCTTCCACAAAATTGATCTCGATCACATTACCGTAATTTTTCTCTCCAAACCTTCTGATAGATTCTGTCTTTCCCACCTGTCTGGGCCCTCTGACAATCAGGGGCTTTCTCTGCGGATCACTTTTCCATTCCTCAAGAAACAAATCCGTTTTTCGTTTTAAATATACCATAATATACCTCGTCCTTTATGCCAGTCTGTCTTTAGTATATACCGGACATCCGAATTTTACAACCAAACCACGAAAAAATGAGTGATATTTTTATTCATTTTACTAAAAAATGAGCGAATAATAAGTATATCTTCACAAAACATGAGCGAAACACATTCTTTCACACTTCCAGTCACTTCAAAAAATGTATAAACAATTTTGTTCTGTCATATTAACTTTTCTGCCAATTTATACGAAATATATAATAAGAAAAGTCACTGTTGAAATACGTATCCAAGGAGGGATTGTCGCAGCAAGAGCATTGTCGAGTATTTTTATGGTGCAGCAAGTAGAGGCCGTACCTCATGTTGGGAAAGCAGTTCGTGAAAGGCGTCAATTCGTATACCCTGATACCAGGGGAAAAAATTCAGGTGGAACCTTCGCACAATTCCTTGAGGATGCTGTGGAGGAGAACCAGGGCGCATCTTTAACCTGCCATGTCACCACCTATGGCCGTGACAGCAGAATACGGATCTTCGATTACCAGACCAGGATCTACCACTACTAAGCAGAATGACGAAACGGGCAGTCGGGCATTGAGCGAGAGAGCTCAATGCCCGACTATTGTATGCGTCTGCTAATTGAATCATCGAACTAACTTCTATTTCCACATATCGCTTTTTTAAGCAGTTGTACAATATGATCCCCATAAGAGTCTCTGGCCTGCTTTGCCGCTTCGAGATCCGCATATCCTACATATCCCGGAACTGCCCACTTTCCTAAGCCAGCGTAAAACGGTGGCTTAATGTTTATGCCTTAATTTCAACCTGTATAAATTTTTCAAAGTTCACAAATTTCTGCTTGACTTTTTATTTGCAGACTGAATTTTTCAATCATTTCGTCCGCCTCAGGGACAGTATACTTCCCGTCTTCTTTCAGCAGCGCTCCTTTCTCAAGCTTCTCTTTTTTCCTGACCGTCAATTCCATCACCTCTTGTATCGATTTTTGTCTCCAGGTTCTCCATCACTGCCGCCTCGTCTCTGCAGTATACGAAGCAGTCATAGCTTACAAAAAAGCAGGGCTTTTTCAAGTCCTGCTCCGTCTCCATTGTATGGATCTCATATGTATCGCCAAATTCTGCTTCCAGCGCGGCTGTGACCGCATCGATCAGTTCTCCCGATATCTTTGACACCCCCTTTCCTTTTTGACTGACTACACTATATCACAGGTCGAGAGTCGCATTCTATCGCATCTTAAAATTTTTTAATGCCTGTGCATGAATCTTATGTATATGCTGCAGGCTGAAACCCATTTTCTCACTGATCCTGTCCCATTTCATGAGCATGATGTATCTGTACACCAGAATATCTTTCTCATCCTCATTCTGAGATGCTTCTATCCTGTCCGTTATCTCTTTACACTTTTTTACCCTCTGATACCGGTATCTCATATACCTGCGTTCTTCCTGATCCAGCAATGCCGCATAAGCGGAAAGATCCGTGGCATTGTGTGCATGAGGCATTCCGTCATTGATCACGGACGGGCAGATCTTTCTCTTCTTCGAAAACGGGATATTATCTTGATGCGGAAACCGCCAGACTTGCCCAGGAAATGTATGAGGACAAAGATATGCGCTCTCTGTTTGATATGAAACGCAACATGCCGCCGGAACGTTTTAAGGCACATTTGGATTTTATGAAAAATCTTTACGATCAGGAAAAAGCACAGGAGAAATAGTCCGTATTATTGGACTTTAAATGTGCTATAGTGTAAAAGGGGTGTTGAAATGAACGTGATCAATGTACAGCTTTTAAATATGGACACAAAGATTCCGGAGCATCTAGTCAAAAATGCGGATGACAGCTATACAATATTTCTAAATGCCAGACTCTCACAGGAAAGCAGGGTGAAGTCTTATTATCATGCCTTAAGGCATATTCAGGAACAGGATTTTGAGAAACAAAATGTTCAGGACATCGAGATTCAGGCTCATCTGGAATAATGCTACAAAAAGGGCCGCAAACCGACCCTCTAAGCTTTACGCCTGAAACTAATTGTCATTCTTCTCCCTTCCCACCATATGCTGCGACACCAGAAGCAGAATCCCTGCCAGCGCCCCGAAGAACAGAAACGACTGGATCAGGGGCATGAAATTGTAGCTTCCCCCCTGCCAGAAGTCCGCAAAGTCTCTGCCGATATACGTCATGGGAAGCGTTGCCGCCACTGCCTGCAGGATCTTCGGAAGCTGTTCGGTTTTTATCCCCATCATGCCGGTCAGAACCATCATCACGAAATACAGGGACATCTCGATCCCAAAGGTAACGCTGAACCTGCGGCAGATATTGGCAATCGAGTGGGATATTACAAGCAGGATGATTCCCACAAGATACAGACAGGCCAGAAGGCACAGGAGGGATGAGACGGCCGGCAGCCGGATCCCTGTCACCAAAATCTGGAATGCGCCGAAGATCACAAAGCTTATCGTGAGCAAGAGTAAATGCGCCGCAATCTTGGCCGTCATCAGGCTGCTTTCCGCAAAACCGAACAGGCGCATCCGCAGGGGAACCCCGTTTTCCACTTCCAGGGAATAAATCGCACCGTAACCCAAAAGCATGATTGCCATGGGCATGACCATTGCCATGGAGAGCATGATGGAGGTATTGATCTGGATCCTCATATCTTCCGCCATCTGCCCGCCAATGGTCTTTGAAAGGAGCAGGCACATCAGATTGGGAAACACGATCCCGAAAAAGTGGGACATGAAATTTCCGTTCAGATTTCTCCACTCGTATGCGACCATGCGCAGGCCGCATTTCTTCTTTTTCATCACTGATTTTCCCTCCCCGCATAAAACGCTTCCTTGGCATTGATAGACATGATTTCGATATCCGAATCGCTTCTCTTGAAGTTCACATTGTTCCGGATCAGAATGGATATGATACGTTCTTCTTCATCTGCGTCCGCACAGGAAAGGGCGATCAGATGATCCGGGGATTTCAGTGCTTTGAAATCTCGGATGAGCTCTCGGTTTTTCGGAGTATTATCCAGAATAAGGATCGCCTTTCCGCAATAGGTCTCAAACAGCTCTTCTTTTCTTCCGTAAGCGATAACCCTTCCCTGATCCAGAATAAGAAGCTTATCCGCCAGCTGTTCCAGCTCCTCGTAGTAGTGGGATACCACCACCAGCGTGCTCTCCTTATCCCGGTACCATTCCACCAGCTTTTCCATGAGCTTCTGCCGGGTCTCAAAATCGAGCCCCGAGGTGACCTCGTCGTAAAAGGTCAGCTCCGCTTTCTGCATCATCACCAGAATAATGGTAAACTTCTGTTTCTGGCCTCCGGAGAGAGCCGCAAATCGCTTATCCAGGCACGGGCCGAACTCAAAAAAGTCTATGAGTCTTTGCAGCTGCCCGTCCTTCCGGATCCTGGTATTCAGTATGGTCTCCATAATATGCCGTACCGACATGGTGCGGACATACATGTTCGACTGCATATGAACCGCCATCTGCCGCGGCGTAAGCTCCGTGATCACCTTTCCCTGATAAGGGACAAGTCCAAGCAGGGCCTTGATCAGCGTGGTCTTTCCCGCCCCGTTGGAGCCAATGACCCCGATGCGCTCTCCCCGTTCAATGCAGATTGAGCCGTCGATCTCAAGCGCCGTCTGATCCCCGTATTTTACCCGCAGCTGGTTTATTCCAAGAAGCATATTCATCCCCCTTCCTTTCTCTCACAACATGGATCCGATGCCTCACGGCGCCCCGCCATTGGTGAAAACAGCACTTTTGCCTGCACAAAGTTTTCCCCGTTTACCACTGTGAGCTCATATCCAAGAAGCCGGCTGTAATAGGCCGCCACATACAGTCCCAGTCCTCTTCCCCTTCCTGTCCCGTCACTGCTGACAAAGGGTTCAAAAATGTTGGGAAGCATCGCCTCCTCTATCTGCGCCCCATAGTTCCTGATACAGATTTCCCCTTCATCCGCCCTGATCTCGATCCGTCCGCCCTCGCCGGTATACTGCACGGCGTTGGAAAACAGATTATCCAGAATCTTTTTCAGCATCTCCGCATCCGTAAGGATCACTCCTTCTCCTTCCACCGCAAGATCCAGATTTTTTGCCCCGGACTGGACTGCGTAAGCCTTTGTCAGCTCCCCTATGAGATTCTCCACAGGGACAGGCTCCCTTTGCCGTTCCGCTCCCTGTCCGCCGAGGTACAGCGTGTACAATGTATCCTCGATGATCTTCTTCATGGCAAGGAGCCTGCTCTTCACCTCCGGCAGGTACTGTCCGGTGTTTTTGTATTTTCCCACCCCGTCTATCATACCGTCCACCAGAAGCAGGGCCGCCGCAACAGGGGTCTTCAGCTGATGGGAGGATGAGCGCAGGAATACCTCCTTCCTGATATTTTCCTCCTCAAGGAACCGGTTCTTCTCCTCCAGCTCCAGATAGCTCTTGTGCAGCCTGTCGTACAGCTCCTGCAGAGATCTCCCAAGAGCCGCAATCTCATCCCCTCCTCTTTCCGCCGCTTCGCTTCCACCCGCTCCGAAGGTTTCCCACTCAAAGCGGTTCGTGAGCCTTGCGTTTTCCGCATAATCCGCAAGATGGATCACGGGATTCACAATCCTTCCGGAAAAAAACTTTGCCAGCACGAGGATCACCAAAAATACCACCGCCGCTATCATGGGAAGGCTTTCCATCACAATGGGCGTGATCTCCCCCATCCTGGGCGTCATGGTGGGAAGAATCGTCAGTATAAAGGCCTGATCCGTCTGTGACATGGCGAAATAGGTCGTATAACCGTAATCTCCGTCCGACACTCCCATCTCACAGACCAGAACGCCGGAGTTTGTCGTGTGAATCTTCGTATATTCCTCCCGGTAGACCCCCTGCTCCCGCCTGGCCGTGGCCTGCACCCTGACGGGATATTGTTCCGCATTTTCCTCCTGCAGGGCAAATTTATCCCGAAGCCGTTTCCCCCACCCTGTCCAGAAGGCGGATACTTCCTCGAAGGAGAAGGCTTCCCCTTCCGGAAGAACTTCTCCCTGTCCGTACCCGTTCGCACTTCCCAGACCTCTTGCTATTTCGCGCAGTTGCGCAAGGAACATGCGAAGCTCCTCATCCCGGACTTCCACAGTCAGGGAAAAAAACTTTCCTGCCGCATAAACCGCATCTCCCTCCCAGGGAATCTCAAGCGATACCGCCGCAGACGGATTTTTCACTGTAAGGCCATCATAGCTTCGGTTTTCCATATAACCTTTTTGCAGCTCCACCGCAGAATCCAGATCGCCCCTTTTCACATAATCCACATACAGAGAGGGCAGCATCAGCGTAAAGTAGCCTGTGACAAAGGCCACCATAATTACCGCCAATACAATACTATAGAGAAAGGTCTTCTTTGAAAGGCTCATATTCCGTCCACCTCCTGAAACTGATATCCCACTCCGATCACGGTCTTAATGCAGTTGACCGGAAGCTTTTTCCTCAAATTCTTCACATGTGCGTCAATTATCCTGTCATTCCCCACGTAATCCTCGTTAAAAATCCGCAGAATCAACTGTTCTCTCGTAAAGACCCGCTTCGGCTCCCCCGCCAGAACCTGCAAAAGCAGGAACTCGCTGAGCGTCAGGGGAAGAGGCTCCCCGTCGTAAAAGGCCTGATAGGAATCCCCGTGTATGGAAAGCCCCTTTTCCTCCTGTCTCTGCGTCTTTTTCACCCGCCGCAGAATAGTCTCCATTCGTTTCAGCAGGATAATGGGCGAAACCGGTTTGATCACGTAATCATCGGCATAGAGGTCAAAGGCCTGTATCTGCGTCCTTTCATCCTCCAGGGCCGTTAGCATCACGGTTGCCGTCTGCGGCGCATTTTCCTTAATATAAGAAAGAACCTCAAGACCGCTGATCTTGGGAACCATGATGTCCAGCACCGCCATGTCAAAGGAAAAATCGTTCAACAGCGACAGCGCCGCCTCCCCGTCCTGCGCACAGACTACCTCGTAATCCTGCAGCTTCATGTATTCCGCAAGAACCTCCCGTATCGTGGGTTCATCTTCCAAAAATAAGATCCTCATACTCCTCTCCCGTCCGCATTTCACTTTCAGGGCTTTACCCCCGGCATCATGATATTATTGTAGCACAGCGCTATGAATTCCGTATGAAGATGGTGTGATTTTTCCATAACAAATGAAGAGCTGCGACATACAATGCCGCAGCTCTCCCGCTCGTTTCAGTCAACAACCCCGCAGGAATAAACCGCTTCCGGTTCTTCTATTGCAGGATCCGATTCTCAGCCCTCAATGGCAATATATTTCTTCTCCTCGACAGCCCGCTTTTCCTCCTTGGGAAGCGAGAAAGTAAGGATGCCGTTCTCATACTTGGGATGGATATCATTCTCCGTGACATTCTCACCCACGTAAAAGCTGCGGCTCATGCTCCCCGCATAGCGCTCGCGCCTCACATATCTGCCGTCCTCGTTCTTCTCCTCCTTTTCAAGACCCTTCGAGGCATTGACGGTGAGATAGCCGTTCTCCAGCTGCATCTGAATCTCTTCCTTTTTGAAGCCGGGCAGATCGATATCCACCACATAGCCGTCCTGGGTCTCCTTAACATCCGTTTTCATCAACTTCTTGGCATTTTTCCCGTAAAGGGCCCGGTCAACATCCGGGAAGGTCGGGAAAGCGAAGCTCTCCATCAAATCGTCAAATAAGTTTTCTCTGAAAATACTGGGCATCATCATAAGTCATGTCTCCTTTCGATGTCATAAAAATCGGGAATCCCTTTCGGGATTTTTGTTTGTTTGTTATATTTGTAATATAACACTCATTATTAGCACTGTCAAGAGGTGAGTGCTAATTTTTTTTGTGAAAAAACCGTGAACATTTTCGCTCTGTTCACAGTTTTCTCTCAAAGTCCCGCTACTATAGTATTTCCCTTTTCTTATGACGGATACCCATTCTTTTTATTTTTTGACTTTCACCCTCACCTTCACATCTCTCAACTCCGGATTCAGATCTCTCTTGGCCGACAGATCAAAGACCGGATTCCCCGCAATGTCAAAGTGCACTCTCCGGATCCCGTCGCAACGCAGATTGCTCTCCAGCGTCGTCTCTCCGTGATAAGCGATCATCAGGTTTCCCATCTCATCCTCAAAGAAGGAATTGTGCCCCGGCCCGTACTCGTTCTCCACGGAATAAAACGAAAGCACGGGAGATTTGCTCTTCTTCCAGTTGGATATCGTAAGCAGATCATCCGAAGTCCCGGCCGAAAGCAGCCCCAGCACATAGGTATAGCCATTTGCCGCACCGCCCGAATAGGTAAGGAAGACTCTCTCCCCCGAAACGAACCCGTGGGGTCCCTCGTTATTGATGGTGTGGCTCACGTTCTCCCAACCGTAAAGCGGACGTGAGAGCAGCACCGGATCGCTGGTGAGGATCCAGGGCTTACTCTCATCCACCGTGGCGATATAAAGCATGGAACCCGTATCCGCCGCCGTGCCGATTCCCTTGCGGTAAGACCAGACCATATAAGAACTCCCCCCTGCCTTCAGATACGTCATATCCAGCGTGATTCCGTCCTGTGCAAGCCAGCCTCCGTCCTTTCTCTTTACCCGAACCGGCTCCTCCCAGTCGCAGGCCTTCGTGATGTCGCCGTCCTTTTTCAGCCTCATGAGCCAGCACTGAGGACCCCACACCTTTCCGCCAATAGCGAACAGGATATAGAGCTCCCCTCCGATCACATGGAACTCCGGCGCCCAGAAGGTCTGAACAAAACCCTTCTCCTCGTCCACGCCAAGGATCAGATGCTCCGTGATCCCCTCCTCAAAGAGGCCGCCCACATGATCAGCCACTCTCACGTAAAGTCCGATATCGTCTAGATTGTCGTTGGTTGCGATAAAATACCATTTTCCCTTCCATGGGAAAATCACAGGATCTCCATAGCCCAGGGCCAGGGGAAATTCATATTCCTCGTTCTGAACCTTTCCCCTGATCTCATAGGTTCCGGGTTTCCCAAAATCAATCTCCTCCGTGTTCCAGACAACGTTTTTTCTTGCCGTGGAGCCGTCCGAATAGAGGGCCGATGCCGTAAGCAGCTCTACGTCTGCCCTGCAGGAGGCTGTAATCTCCTCCGGAAGCAAAATTTCCGTGTTGTGTATCTGGCTCCAGCGCTGCCGGATCCTCTCGCCCAGACTCCCTGGAAGCTCTATGACATTTCCCGTCGCATCTGCAGTCAGACGCTCTGCCAGGATATCCTTTTCCAGATCGACAAGCCGCTCGTCCTCAAACTCAATAAAGTCCTCCGTGACCCACAAGAGCGCCTTTCCCCGGCTCTCATCATCCGCAGTCCCGTCCTCGTTAACCCGCTCCGCAAGGATTCCGTACCGGTTCCCCTCCATCCGGAAAACCTGGGGATTCTCCACGCACTTGGGACAGATCGTGTCATCCTCCCGGATTACGGCCTTTGCAAACAAAATGCCGTAATTCTGATTCAGCGCCTGAAAATGACGTCCGTCCATGCTTATGGCGAAATGGACACTACGGGCCAGCCCGTCCGGATAGGAGGCCGCATCCGCCTCTCTCGTATAGACCGCAAGGCTCACTTTGCTTTTTTCACTTAATGTTACCATAAAAATTCTCCTCTCTTTCTTAGCCTTTGACCGCTCCGATCATGACCCCTTTTTCAAAATATTTCTGTATAAACGGATACACCAGAAGGATGGGAACCGTGGACACGATGATCACTCCAAATTTGATCTGGTCCGCAAACTGCTGCGCATATCCCGATGCCCCGCCGCCGGCAATCCCTACCATCGCCTGATTCGACAGTAAAATATTTCTTAACACAATTTGAAGCGGCTGATAGTTATCCCTGTTAATGTAGAGCAGCGGGACAAAAAAATCATTCCAGTGTCCTACCAGATAATAGAGCATGATCACCGCTGTCACCGCCTTGGAAAGCGGAATAATTACTGTCATAAAGTATCGGAAATGTGAGCATCCGTCTATAACCGCCGCCTCATACAGCTCTTCCGGAATGGAATTTTCAAAGAAAGTGCGGGTAATGATTAAATTATATACATTGAGTCCCCCCATAATAATCATGATCAACGGACTGTCCAACAGATGCAGATCTTTCACCAGCATGTAAGTCGGAATAATTCCTCCATTGAAATACATGGTAAACACCATGAGAAACATAAGTATCTTCCGGAACCGGAATCGCTTTCTGGACAAAACATACGCCGCCGGCAGGGTAAGCGCCAGATTCAGGGCGGTGCCAAGCAACGAATACACTATCGTGTTTCGATACCCATTCCAAATCAACACATTTTTGAATATCTGGCGATACCCATAGAGGCTGATGCCCTTCGGCGTAAAAATCACCTGTCCCTGATTTACCAGCGTGGAATCGCTTATGGACGCTATGACGATAAAATACATCGGATATAGCACAGCGAGAAAAGCAATGATCGAAAAGATAAGCGTTACCACATAGTATGACCCGTTCCTTAACCCGCCCCGAAATCCCTTTTTGACGGCTTTTACATTTTTCAGATTCACTTAGCTCACCCCCTCCCCTATAGCAGACCAATATCGGCAGTACGTTTGGAAACCCGGTCAGCTGCCACAAGGAAAGCAAAATTTACCAGTGTGTTAAATAATCCCACTGCCGAGCCAAAGCTGAACTGACTGGACTTTACACCGATATTAAAGACGTAGGTGGAAATCACTTCAGAAACCGACTTATTAAGAGAATTCTGCATGAGAAAAGTCTTCTCAAATCCCACGTTCAAAATTCCGCCCAGATTCATGATAAGAACAATCATTATCGTCGGTTTTATTGCCGGAAGCTCCACGTAAAGCATCTGCTGCCACCTGTCCGCCCCGTCCACCCTGGCCGCATCATAGAGCTGCCTGTCCACTGCCGCAAGCGCCGCAATAAAAATAATACTGTTCCATCCCGCCGACTGCCAGATTGCCGATACCACGTAAACCGGGATAAACGCAGACGGATCCCCAAGGAAGTTAGCCTTGGCGGAAAACAGTCCCGTGGCCTTTAACGCATGATCCAGAATACCCGTACTGGGAGACAGGACAATCTGCAAAATAGCAACCATAACAACGGTTGAAATAAAGTATGGCATATATACGGCTGTCTGCACCATGCGTTTCCACCTTTTCCCTCCCAGGGAATTAATAACCAACGCCAGAATAATTGGCGCGGGGAACCCCCAAACCAGCGTAAAGAAGGCGATTGTGAACGTATTACGCAGGGTGGGCCAAAACATGGGGCTGTCGAAATACTGTTTAAAGTATTTCAGTCCTGCCCATTCTCCCCCCGTCATGCCTTTACTGAAATCAAAATCACGGAAAGCCAGCTGGAGCCCATACATGGGTCCGTAGCAAAAAACGAGCACATAAGCAAGCGCCGGTAATATCATGATCCATAGCTGCCAATCCCGCTTCCAGTCACTCCTTTGACCATTTTCAGTGATCTTTTTCATCAAATCCTCCTTTCATTATCAGCGGGACGCTCCCTTTTTCAAAGGAGCGTCCCCTTGCAGCATATAATATCAGATCACTTCAAATCACTCAGATATCGTTCATAGGCCGTCTGACGGATCTCAAGATTTTGTGTAAGTCCGGCATTGTTTACGTTTTCCACATAATCATCCCATTCAGCATCAATATCTCTGGAAGCGTCAGTCAGCCAGGCGGCCGCCGTCTGGTCTACTATGTTGTCAATATTCGCCTGGTTCATCGCCATTGTGTTAATATCTTCCTGAGAATACTTCATAAAGGTCTGAGGATAAAGATTGCTTTTGGGATCGATCTTCTCGAGATCCTGGTCATACACGCTCTTCTCCTCCAAGGCTCCCACCATGTCCGTTCCCAGCTTTAATTTTTCCCGCATTTCGTCACGAATGTAGAAAGGGCCGATATCCGCAAAAGAATTCGTCCATTTCCAGGTTCCCGGATCCAGAGAAGGATCTGCCGGGGGCAGCACTTCATAAGTGCCGTCATCGTTCTTCTTAATACAGGGATCGTCCTCATTAATGCCTCCGAACAATACCTGGATGCTGGCTTCTTTTTCATAAAATGCGTCTATAAACCGCATTGCGGCCTCCTTATCTTTGCAGGCGCTGCTCATGGAAACCCGGTTCCCATGATAATTGAGCCCGTAAAAGTCGTAAGAGTATGGTGCGTTTTCAATCTCCGCATTCTGTTTGATCTGGGGTATCGAAACATACTGATCCTTGAGTTCATTGCCAAACCGATCGCCCGATTCCCAGGCAAAGGTAAATCCTACCTGCGCTGTCACACCGTCCGCCCTGCATACGGACTGATATTTCGAATAATCCTGTGTCAGCACCTCCTGGCTGATGCAGTCATCCAAATAAAGCTTTCGCAAGAAAGCAATGAAATCCTTATATCTTTCATCCACGAAACAGCTCTTAACCTGCGCATCCTCCACAAAATATCCATAAGGAGCCCGGTCGGTAATCTGTATACCGGTTCCACCCAGCATATTAAGTATGTCCGCTCCACCGCTGCGGCTCACGAAATCATTCATAAAATTCATGGGGATCTCATCAGTGGGATCGCCGTTCCCATTGGGATCACCATCGCGGAAAGCGACAAGAACCTCATAAAGCTCATCCCATGTGGAAGGCACGTCCAAACCAAGATTGTCAAGCCAGGTTTTATTGATCAGCATGGTTCCGCTTACCTTGGGCCACACTGCCTGATACCCGGGAACGCCATATATCTTTCCATCCTCTGTTTTCGCCATGGATTCTGTCTCCGGGTGATCCGAAAACATTTCCCTAATATTAGGCGCCTCTTTTTCGATCAACGTGGTCAGATCCTCAAACAATCCGTTATATTGTACGTAGTCGGAATCCGCAGTCGCAGCAAAAAGCAAATCAGGGATCTCTCCGCTGGCAAACATAGCGCTCTTTTTCTGATCCCAGTCAGCCGTTATCTGCTGCCATTCAATTTCAACACCGGTCTCTTCCTCCAGGTCTGACAGCCACTTTAGCTCGTTTACGTCTTTTGTGAGCCCAGACTTACTGATCAAGGCCGTGAGCTTTACTTTGGAGTTTCCCTCTCCTTCCTTTTGCTCCGCCTCCTGCTCTGCCGTCCTACCCCCTCCGTTCTTATCTGACGGATTTTCTCCCACACCTTTCGCCGCACAGCCAGAAAACAGAGTCGCAAAAATGCTTCCGGCCAGAATCAACGATATTACCTTCTTTTTTTCCATGCTTTTCTCCTTTACGATCTTGTGGAATCCATTTTGTGTTTTTGTGCAGATACGTATCTTCAGAATCCTTCGAGCTGATCAGTTCTCGTTAATATGATCATAATCTTTTCCCATTTTTCACACAACACCGCAAATTTGAATAAACATCTTATATTTGAACCAACCCATTCTGTTTGGAACGAATATAAATTTTTTACAAATTTCGATTCCTGCTTATCCCGGTTTATCTTTGCGCTCCTCTCCATGCACTGGGTGTCATTCCCCGAATTCTCTTGAATGCCTCCGTAAATGCCGGCGTGGTTAAATATCCCAGCTTACATGCGATCTCGCTTACCGCCTCCCCGTTCAGAAGCATCTCCTCCGCCTTTGCCATCTTCCATTCATCAATGAATCTTGATAAAGTCTGCCCTGTCGCTTGTTTGAACTGATGTCCCAGATTTGACTGAGACGTTCCGAAATCAGAGGCCATGGCGCTTATCGTAAAATTGGGCGAAGCCGCATTTTCCTCGATATATTTCAGCAGATTACTCATGTTCCGTGACAGGGTCTTTTTCCGGTTCTTTTTCGCACGATTCGCCTTGTTGCTGTACTTTTGTAACCAATCATTCAATTTTTTGCGTGAACATTCCACTCCAAAATTTTCCATCTCGCCCATCTCGGCGTTAATATCATCCACCTTTCCTCCACAAAAAATCATCCCTGCCGCAAACACAATGGCTCCCCGCACGGAATCATCACAATCCGTGATACTCTTATCCAGCATATTCACTGCAAATTCTGCCTTTGCCACATTTTCTTCCTCAAATGCCGCCTGCAAAAACTGCAGCTCCAAAACAGGATATTCCGTCTGCAAACAGGGCTTGTTCTCTTCTCCGCCCGCAGTGCCACAGATCGAACGATAAACCCCGGGTACACTCTCCACTTTCTCCGCCAGAGGACTAACCGAAACCATATCTCCGGCTTTTGTGCGAAAATCATTAACCGCATCCTGCAAATCCTTCTCATCCATATCGGATGCAACAATATAAATAACTTTTCTGTCATTTACATCCATGGCATACAGATCACTGTGCCTGTATGTTTTCTTTTCCAGTTTCATAAATACATCATATAATTTCTCGTGCAAAATCACATCATGCAGAACAATACATACATACCAGCGCCTGTCAACGCGGATTCCCGCATCCAGACATTTCTGATACAGATCCGTTCCCTTTTTGACAGGATTTGCGCAGATACAATAAAGGTATTTGTCCTTTCGCATTTTTAGATTCTCGTTTTCTATGGTCTGCCTGGAACTTGCCATATCATCCAGCATAAAATCAATATAGCGGAATTCATCCGCAATACTCCTGCGCTCCGTAAATTGGGGAAAATGTTTTAAAATATTTCTTACCGGTTCATAGTTTTTTCTTGAATAGTGAAGCAGCAGCACAAGACTCACGGACAATATCAAAAAAGAAACCGCCATCTCAGCCAAAATAAGCGGCAAAATACGGTGGACAAAATATCCTCCGTAAAGTTCCCATTCAATTGCCAAAGCCCCCAGATGCGCAAAGTTTTCTGCGGCTTCCACCTCTTTCCATTCCTTCAGTTCTCTCTCTCCTGACGCATAGACCGCCTCCTTATCATAAAAAAGCCGGTAGGAAACACCTTCCGCATCTCCCCATATTTTTGATAATGTTTTGTCTGACACTGTGAAAATCATATAAGAGCGCGGAAAATTATCCCCGTCCATTTCGATGGGCACCGCAAAAATCACTCCGTCCTGACCGGAAATATCATGGGCGCATATAACCCTTACCTGTCCCCCCTTCTCCTTAAGCAGACGTCTTCCTTTCTCCTCCGCTTTCAGGGAGGAAACCGGATACAGCATTTCATCACCCGTATTCCAGCCAAAAAAATCCTGCGGGCTGCTGATACTGCTGTATGTGAACACCTTCTCCTCCTCACAATTGTAATAGCTGATACTGTCAAAAAATGATACCCAGACCGAATCTCTCTGCAGTGATCTTTTTATATTGAAGAACGCATCCATAAAATGTACATCCTGCAAGTACTTGGTAGAAAAAAAACGATCCTTTCGTCTTGTATCCGTTAACTGATACATGGGAGACAAATTTGTATACAAAAGCTCCAGCTTCTTCTCCGACTCGATACGAAGGCTGTCTTTTGCCGACAATACATTTCCCCTGTAGGTAATAAAAAAGTTGCACATGAAAATAGCTATTACCGGAAAAATAAGCATAAGAATCAAGGTCTGCGTGTTTCTTCTATATGAATAATCCTGATTGAATGACTCTCTTCCTTTCCAAATCATAATCTGACTCCTTAATCTTCAGCCCTCATATCATCAAAAGCAATAAACGGCCCGTTTGCAAAGCGCACGGGAACGCCCCTGCCCCGGTTCCCGTAACGCTTTCCATATATCACTAAAATAATGAATCTTCCATTCTATATCCTGTTGCCACGGCTTCCAAGCCCTACGATATGGCAGGCTCTCTCCTGGTTCACATCCGTGTGGATCGCCGTCTCGCTCCGGTTGCGGAAAAATCCCTGAACCTGACAGATTTCGCTTTCGATTTGCATATATCCATTATATCTTCCCCGATCCGCCTTCACAATACGGGAATCGCACAATCACGCCGCGGCTTAATCCAGAAATCCCAGGTACTCGTCAAATACGTTGAACAGCATGTCGCCGGAGCACACCGGAAGCTCTGCCGTGGTTTGCGCAAGCGGCACATACCGGTAAAGATCCTCCGCCCTTGTCAGCACCAGAACCGGTATCACGTCATACGCCGGCCCAAAGAGCACCTCTTGATAAGCGCTGTACTTTGCCGCCTGGGCTACTTCCTTCTCCTCTATCCGGTCATTCATCTTAAATTCCAGGGAAAACACATACGTTTCCGTGATCACCAGCACGTCCGCATAAATCCGGATATGCCGGGATTTTTTGATCCGAAGCTCAAAGGCGATCTCCCAGTCCCCGTATGACACTTCCCCCAGATCGTCAAACAATCTCCGCATGACCCCGGCCGCATCCCGGAAAGAATGAAACAGTCCCCGGGTATCGTTTAAATTGCGCCCGATCCTCGTGCAGCCCTCCTTCAGGCTCTCAAACCACTCCTCTTCCCCCAGATCAAGAAATTCCCTCACCGTGGAATAATACCCGCAAAAATCCTCAAGTCCCCTGTGCGGCCTGCTCTGCCGGATATACCCGTGCCAGTTGCAGGAACTGTCCTGATAACAGAGCTCATGCATATAGGGAGAGGCATAAAGATAGTGATTAATCACACTTTTGTTCCGATTCAGCTTTTTTGCAATGTCCCTGGCCCTGATTCCGTCGCTGCCGCAGATTACGGCAAATATGTCTCTCTCTATAATGTCCATAATCCGCTCCCATCCAACTTTTTTTTGATTATATCACATCGGGAATTATCTTGAAATAAAAACCCCCTCACAATCGAAATCGTCCCTGCTTCCCCGGAGGAATTTATGGGAAAGACGTTCAAAAGAGGAGGCTGCGGTGCAGCCTCCTCTTTTGTCATTCATGCAAAATATTCCCTCAAAAACACGGCCTGCCTCAAAGCCTGCTCTGGCTCCTTCGCATAGGCTTCCACGCTGACCAGACCGTCATATCCTCCGTCCCTGAGTGTCTGAAAAAAATCCCCGTAATCTTCCTTTTTCCGTTCCGGGAAGCGTCTCCCCTGCGGTTCGGCGAAATGCACATGAGCAATCTGCGGCATCCATCTGCGCAGAGTCTCCATTTCCTCCTTCTCCATGGAGAAATGATAGTAATCCACCAGGAGACGGACGGAAGGAACGCCCGCCATCCGCCTCAGCTCTTCCCCCTCGGTCAGACTCAGAATGATGTTGCTCTCCTTCCGGTTCAGCGGCTCTATGGCGATCCGGATCCCGGCCGCACCGGTACAGGCATCAGCCCACCGCAGTACGTCGGCAATCTGCTCCCGCGCCCTCCCGTGGTCAAATCCCTCCGGCACGTTCTTGGCCCCGCTGCTTCCGAACACGATCACACCGGCCCCCAGCCCGGACGCGCGCTCCACGGCTTTTTTGATGTAATCCTTCACCTTTTCCGGGCACACGTCCTCACCGGTCAGCCGCACGGCGGCAGGGAAAAAGTTATTGCAGGCCCTGCAGCAAATCCCGCTTTCTCCAAGCTGCGCAAGCAGCCCGTCAAATTCCTGCCGGTCAAGCTCCATGACCTGCGCAAGGGGAAGCTCCACATAATCATAGCCCGCCTTTTGCGCCGTTTCGATAAAAGCCCGCCCAATGGGCTCCTCGCCGTTCCCCAGCATGTTCAAACAACAACCCAGCTTCATTTATCTCTTTACCTCAACGCTCTCCTGTTCCTCATAGTAACGCAGAACCGCACTGTGGTCGCATTTTCCCATTCCCTCTTCCGCCAGAATCTTCATCATCTCCAGAACCTTCTCCGTCATCGGAAGCTCCATGTCAACCGCCTGGGAAGCGTTCATGGCATTTGTCAGATCCTTGATATGAAGCTCAATACGGAATCCGGGATTGAAATTGCGGTCCAGCATCATGGGAGCCTTGGCGTCCATAACCGTGCTGCCCGCAAGGCCTCCGCAGATCGCCTTGTACACGTTTTCCGGATTCACGCCGGACTTTGCCGCCAGGACCAGCGCCTCGGACAGAGCCGCAATATTCACGGCAACAATAATCTGGTTTGCCAGCTTTGTCATGTTTCCGCTTCCCACCGGGCCCACCAGAACCACGGAAGCGCCCATTTTCTCCAGGATCGGCTTCACCTGATCGAATACCTCCTGCTCGCCGCCGCACATGAAGGAGAGCGTTGCGTCAATCGCTTTGGGCTCTCCGCCGCTTACCGGTGCGTCAATCATACGTCCGCCCGCCGCAGCAACCGCCTTCTCCAGCTCAATGGACACGTTGGGATCAATGGAGCTCATATCAACCACAATAGTTCCCGGCTTCATACCTTCAAGCACGCCGTCCTTCTCCAAAATAACCGTCTTTACATGAGGCGAATTGGGAAGCATGGTAAAAATAATGTCGCTTCCCTGCGCCACCTCCTTTGAAGTCCCGCAGGCAACGCCGCCCGCCTGCTCCACTTCCTTTACAGCCTCCTCGTTGATATCGCAGATATTCAGTTCATAGCCTGCCTTAAGCAGGTTTTTCGCCATGGGCTTTCCCATGATTCCAAGTCCAATAAATCCAAGTTTCATAGTTTGCAAACTCCTTTCCGTCGCAAAGTCTCTGTCTCTTTTCCTGTCTTTTATGATTTTCCCGCAGCCCTTCTGATCTTTTTCAGAATATTCTCCGCATCCAGCTCGTAGTATGCAAGGAGCTCCTGATGGGAGGAACCGGACTGTCCAAATACATCCATCACCGCCATGCTTTCCACGGGAATCCCGGTTCCCCGAAGGATATAGCTGACCAGCATATTCAGCCCGCCCCGGATATTTGCCTCCTCGCAGACTACCACGCCCTTCTTGCCTTCCGCCAGATTTTTCACCGCATCTTCATTGAGCGGCTTGACGGTGGGAATGTGAATGACCGCAACGCTGATTCCTTCCTTCTGCGCCGTCTCGGCAGCCTCCAGCGCCCCGTGAGCCATGATGCCATGGGTATAAACCGCCACATCTTCTCCCTCTCTGAGAACCACGGGCTCGCCAATCCTGTAGCCCGCCTGGGCCGGATAAATATCCTCCAGGTCGTTTCTGCAGAGCCGGATATAGCAGGGGCCGTCAAGAGCGACGGCAGCCTCTACCGCCAGTCCTGTCTCCACTCCGTCGCAGGGAGTGAAAACCGTCATGTTGGGAATGGCGCTCATAATAGCCACGTCATCGATGGACTGATGAGTCGCCCCGTCTCCGAAATCGGACATGCCCGAGCTGGAACCCACCACCTTCACATTGAGCTTTGCCGTGGCAATGCTCTGACGGATTTGATCGTAAGCCCTTCCCGACGCAAATACCGCAAAGGTGTTGGTAAAAGGAATTTTTCCCGCCAGTGCCAGGCCTCCCGCAAAGCTGGTCATATTCTGCTCCGCAATTCCCATCTCAAAATACCTGTCCGGAAACGCCTCTTCAAACAGGCAGCTCATGGTAGATTTTCCCAGATCCGCTTCCAGCACTACGATATCCGGATTTTTTCCACCCAGTTCCACTAATTTTTTTCCATATTCCACCCTTTGATTATGTGTTCCCATTCTAATCCTCCAATACACGCAGTGCCTCGTCGTACTGTTCCTGTGTCAGCGTGCCGTTGTGGAAGGAAGCGATACCTTCCGCAAACGGAACTCCCTTTCCCTTTACCGTGTTGGCAATGATGCAGACCGGTTTTTTCTTTACCGTATCCGCCCAATCCAAGGCGTCTGCAATTTCCTCCATGTCATGCCCGTCAATGACTTTCACCTCAAAGCCGAAAGCTTCCATCTTTCCTTCCAGGTCTCCGATCCGGAAACGGTCCATCGTTTTTCCAGTGGCCTGCAGGCCGTTTCTGTCTATAATGACGCGCAGATTGTCCAGCTCAAAATTAGATGCCGCCATAAAAGCTTCCCAGAGCTGTCCTTCCGCCAATTCCCCGTCTCCCACTGCCACATAGACCTTCGCATCCAGCCCTTCCAGCCGAAGTCCCGCTGCCAGCCCTCCGGCCAGGGATACCCCCTGTCCCAGAGATCCGGTATTAGCCTCAATACCCGCAAGCTTTCTCATATCCGGATGTCCCTGCAGATGGCTGCCCAGTCTTTTCAGGGTATGGATGGATTCCTCCTTGTCAAAATACCCGCTTTCCATCAGCGCCGCATACTGCACGATAGCCGCATGGCCTTTACTGAGCAGAAAACGGTCCCGGTCCTTCTTTTTCGGATCGGAGGGATCATGGTTCATCTTGTGAAAATAAAGCACGGACACAATATCCGCCAGAGAACAGGATCCACCCAGATGGCCGGCCTTTCCCACGCCGATCATGGTGACGATATCCTTTCTGATCTCCTTTGCCGTCTTTTCCAGCCGCTGTTTTTCCAATGCTTCCAACATGGCTTTTATTCTCCTTTCTTCAAAGTCGGTCGCAAAGGGCCGGCTTTTTCTCAAACTTCCTCAAGCATTCTGCGTACCCCGGTAAATCCCGTCTCACCGCTGTTGTACACCGGCACCTTCGTATCTTTTAGATACGGGGCCAGAGCCGACATGGAAAGCTGCGCCATCACAATACAATCCACTTCCTGTGAGAGACTGTCGATGGCTTCCACCAGAATTTCGTTGTGACGTGCGATGTTTCCTTTGGAATATTCCTCAAATGCCTCACTGCACAGAACCGTTTTCCTTTCAATCCGCACGCCGGCCTCCGCCGCCGCAATATCCAGAAGGCGCTCAGAGGAAGGCACCGTGGTGGCAAGGGTCGCCAGCATACCGATTTTCTTTCCCGTGCGCACCGCCTTTTCCATCATAGGGCGGTCGATCTGGGCGATCGGCACATTCACAAGAGGCCTTCCCAGTTCCGCCGCATAGTTGAAGGTGGAACATGCGAGCAGGATCAGATCAACCCCCGCCTCCTCCAGGTTATGGGCATACTGGGCAAATTTAAAATAATTTACCTTCGGTATCACGCCTGCGCCTGCCTTAATGTTATCTCTCTGAATCGTATCATCACAGAGGTGCATAATCTGCACCTCGGGGATAAACTTCTGAATATAGGGCTCCATAGCCTTGATGGTGATATGGGACGCATGGATAATGCCCAGTGTCTTTTTACTCAAATCTTTACTCATATTTCCTCGCATTCTGCCGCAGCCCGCGGCCCTCTATTTGATTACCAGATAGGAAACGCCATGTGTGGGCATGGTAAATTTAATTTCCACATTTCCACCCGCCGTATCGAGCGACGCATCCTCTGAAAACTTCTCCAGACCATCCCTCTTCTTGATGGCGTCATACTGCTCTCCCTCCGGGAACAGAGGCGAACCCTGGCGCAGCCACTCCGCATAAGCATTGGAATGCTCCGCGTCAATGCGATAATGCTCCACATTAACCTTTCCATCGCCCAGGCCAGACACGGTAAGGGTAATCTCCTTGTCTTCCTTCTTATCAATATCGTTGCAATGGCTGTAAATCACGACCTGTGTTTCCCCGTTTTTGCCCTTCACCGCAAAGCCGGACACGTCAGTTTCCTCGCCCTCGCCCGTGTATCTGCTGTGATCCTTTTTCCCAATCTCCGGCTCCTTGAGGAAATCCATGGACTGTGCGCCATCGCTCTCAAATGCCAGCTTCTCGTAACCCAGAGCGCCATAGATGCGGAACATATTGAACACGGCTTTGTCGATTCCCTGGGTGGAAAAGGTCCTGGTTCCCTCAAAACATCTCTCTCCCGGGAACATGAACGCCCATGCCAGAGGCCTTACCTTGATACCATAGCGGGTGCAGAGCTGATCAATCTTTTCATACGTAGACGCCACATAGGTCGCATAATATTCCGTGTTCCGGAACCTCATATTGGCGTTATCGTATACACCGCCTGCTGCCCAGCCGTCCGGATCCGCCTCGGAAAGCACCACTTCGCGATCCTGGAATCCGTATTTTACAATCGAGTCCAGCCCCACCTTCACCTGATGCACCAGGCTTTCCACAGAGGGGACCGCCTTGGGCGCATGCATCTCAAAGGGGAATCCGCCTCCCTTAACATGGAAGGTGACGAAATCCAGCCTGGTTCCCTTCTCGCCTGTACAGAAGTTCACCCCCTCCCTGCAGTGCTCCAGGAAATAATCAAAGAATTTCTGGGCCCGGCCGCCCTCAAAAATTCCTGTCACGGCAGGTCCGGACAATCTTGCGCCTGGCGCTGCCTTATGTACCGCATGCTCCGTGTAATCATACAGCTTGCAGTACTCTGCCACAGTGCCGCTCCAGTAGAAAATATCCGGCTCGTTCCACAGCTCATAGTACCATGTCTCGATCTCTTTCTCCCCGTAGCGCTCTGCCAGATGGCTGATGACCGCCTCAATAAAATCATGCCACTTATCATAGTCCTTGGGCGGGCAGGTCCAGCCGACTTCCTTATACTGGCCGTACTTCTCCCAGTTTCCCTTGTCCATGGTCTTAAGATAAGCCGTGTCCACCAGATCCATAGGCATAAAGCCGAGCTCTATAAAGGGCTTGTTCCCCGTCTCCAGATAAGCGTCAATAATCCTGTCATACCAGGTAAAATCATAAACCGCCTCTCCCGCCTCGTTCTCCCAGTAAATGTTTGTGGAACCGAATTTGTAGGTTCCGTGGCAGTTGCCCGTGCAGAACATAAAATGGGTTCTCACATAATAGGGGGCGTCCTCAAGCGCCGCAAACTTGCGAAGCAGCTCCTTTCCCTCGGGGATGTAGGTATAGTTGCATTCGTCATATCCGATCCAGCGCCATAAATGCTCCTGCTCCCCTGTTGTTTTTCCTGCGTCGACTTTTACTGTTACCCGGTTACTCATTCTGGTTTTCCTCCATATTTTCATTTTTTATTTTAAGTTCTCCGATTCCGTTCAGCTTCAGGCTGTCCGCAAAATGACATGCCACAAAGTGCCCGGGCTGTATCTCCTTGAGCGGCGGACATTCCTTCTTACAGCACTCCTTTGCATATCTGCATCTTGGATGGAAACAGCAGCCTGACGGCAGATTCGCCGCATTGCCCGCCTCGCCCGGCATCACGATACGCTCATTTTCCACTGTGGGATCCGCAATGGGGATTGCCGAGAGCAGCGCCTCCGTATAAGGATGCATGGGATGGTAAAAAAGCTCCTCTGTCTCTGAAAGCTCCGCAACCCTTCCCAGGTACATCACGCAGACCCGGTCCGAAATATGCTCCACCACGCTCAGATTATGTGCGATGAACATATAAGTCAGATCGTACTCCTCCTTCAGCTCCTGCAGAAGATTCAGGATCTGGGCCTGAATGGAAACATCCAGGGCCGACACCGCCTCATCCGCCACCACGAACTTGGGCCCCAGGGCCAGCGCTCTTGCGATTCCGATCCTCTGTCTCTGTCCTCCGCTGAACGCATGGGGATATCTGTTTAAATGCTTGATCTCCAGACCAACCTTGCTGATCAGATCCTTCACACGGTCGGAGATCTCATCCTCCGTATAGTCCCCCGCTAACCGCATGGGCTCTGCCACGATGTCAAAAATCGTCATCCGGGGATTCAGGGAGGTGTAGGGATTCTGAAAAATCATCTGGATATGCCTGCGCATCCTGCGAAGAGCCTTCTTATCCAGCGAGGTAAAGTCGATTTCCTCCCCGTCAAAATTAAATTTTACGCTTCCCTCCGTGGGCTCTATAATCCTCAGTATGGTTCTTCCGAGAGTCGTCTTGCCGCAGCCGGACTCTCCCACCACGCCCAGAACCTCGTTCCGGCGGATGCTCAGCGTCACGTCGTCCACGGCCTTTACCTGGCCGATCTGCTTCTTGGCAATACCGGCCTCTATCGGATAATATTTCTTTAATCCTGTTATTTCCAGCAATGGCTGGTTGTTTTTCGCAATTTCCGGCATCTTTCCTCCATTTCCGCTGTCTATACGCAGCCATTTTATCAGGGAATCTCGTTTTACCTTCTACACATGGAAACACCTGACCAGATGACCCGGCTGCACTTCCTTAAGAGACGGTATCCCTGCTCCGCACTCCGGCGTGCGGTTCGGGCATCGTGAGCAGAACCCGCATTCCGCAGGCGGATCCAGCGGTACCGGAACATTTCCCTCTATGGCGTTTAACTTCTCCCCCGTCTTGTTGCCCAGCACCGGCATGGATTTTAAAAGTCCCCTTGTATACGGATGAAGAGGATTTTTAAAAATTTCCTTTACACTTCCGCTCTCCACCACCCGTCCCAGATACATCACGGCAATGGCGTCCGCCATCTCCGCAATCACTCCCATGTCGTGGGTGATATAGATGATGGACATATTGTACTCCTTCTGAAAGTGCTTCATCAAATCAGTGATCTGCGCCTGCACGGTCACATCCAAAGCCGTGGTTGGCTCATCCGCAATCAGGATCTTTGGCCGGTTCACCATGGCAAGGGCAATCATCGCCCTCTGGCACTGGCCGCCTGACATCTGATGGGGATAGGTGTTGAATTTCTGCTCCGGATCGGGCATCCCCACCGCCCGCAGCATTTCCATACACGCATCCTTTGCCGCCTTTTTGTCTTTTTTATCCTGATGTACCATGACCGCTTCCATCATCTGTGCGCCTATCGTATAGACCGGAGCCAGACTGGCCATGGGCTCCTGAAAGATCATGGAGATCTCTCTTCCCCGCAGCTTTCTCATTTCCCTGCTGTCCGGCTTATATCCCACCAGATCCACCGGGCCGTTCCCATCGTCGTAAAGGATCTCTCCTCCCAGAACTTTACCCGGATTTTGAACCGTACGCAGGATGGAGTGAGCCGTCACACTCTTGCCGCAGCCGGATTCCCCGATAATCCCGATGGTCTCGTTGCGCTTCAGGGAAAAAGTCACGTCATCCACCGCTTTTAAGGTTCCCGTATCCAGTTTGAACCATGTCTTTAGATTTTTAACCTGTAAGATATATTCGTTCATAGTCCCTCCTGTCTTTTATTTGTATGGATCCGCCGCATCCCGCAGGCCGTCTCCCACAAAGTTAAATGCCAGAACGGCGATGACCACGAAAAGTCCGGGGATCATCATCCAGGGATACATGGAAACCGTATTGATGCTCTGTGCATCCTGCAGAAGCACACCCAGGCTGACAATGGGAGGCGTAAGGCCGATGCCCAGAAAGCTCAGTGAGGTCTCTGACAGGATCATTCCGGGAATTGCCAGGGTCACGTTCACAATCAGATAGCTGCTGAACGAGGGAAGCAGATGCTTGGTGATAATGTAGCCGTCGCTTGCCCCGGCCACTCTGGCCGCCGTCACGAAATCTTCATTTCTCAGCTCCAGAAGCTTTCCCCTCACCACTCTCGCAAGGCTCGTCCATCCGATCAGAGACAAGATGATCGTAATGGCAAAATAAGTTTGAAGCGAGGACCATGTGGTTGGAAACGCCGCAGCCAGCGCCATCCATAGGGGAATGCTGGGCATGGACATCAAAAATTCAATGACTCTCTGAATCACCGTGTCCGCTATGCCTCCATAAAAACCGGAAATTCCTCCAAACAAACATCCCAGGATAAAGGTGAAAAACACGCCCACCAGACCTGTGGTCAGGGAAATCCGAAGTGCGCTGAGCACCCTGGAATACAGATCTCTTCCCGAAAGATCCGTACCGAAGGGAAAAAACACGTCCGGCTGTGGGGTTCCGAAGAAATGGATATCTCCCGGGATAAATCCCAGCAGCTTGTAGGGATCGCCGTGATAAAAGAACCTCAGCGGATATTTTTGCGTGGTATCCTCCACATAATACTTTCTCCAGGTGACAGGATCCTCCTCCTGCTTTAATCCGTAGACAAAGGGCTGCAGGGAAAAATTTCCCTCCGCATCCACAAAATGTATTTTTGTCGGTGCCATGCTGATCGCAGTAGTGCTTCTCTTCGCAATGTCCTGCGTGGCAAAAAATTCACTGAAGAAGCCAACCACGTAGAGAACGATCAGGATAATCATTCCCGCCATCGCCAGCTTATGCTTTTTAAATTTTCTCCAGATCAACTGCGCCTGTGTCTCCATATACATCGCTTCTTCCATGGAGACGTCGGCCTTTTTCTTTTTAAACAGGGCCATGTGATATTCTCCTTCCTTGCCTCCCGCCATGGCAGGCGGCATTCTAGTCTGTGGTCTCTTACTGCAGCCGGATTCTCGGGTCGACTACTACCAGCAGGATATCCGATATAAAGGTTCCTACAATCGTAATCGCCGTCAGCATGATCACGCATGCGCCCGCCAGATACATGTCCTGGGAGAGCAGCGCATTGTACAGCAAAGAACCCACCGTGGGAATATCCAGAACGATCGCAGTCACGGTTGCGCCGGATACAATGGAAGGCAGAATACTGCCGATGGAACTGATTATGGGATTGAGCGCCACACGCACCGGATATTTGTAGATCATTTTGTTTTCCTTAAGCCCTCTGGCCCTGGCCGCCACCACGTATGGGCGCTTGAGCTCGTCCAGAAGCGTGGCCCGCAGAATGCGGATCACGTTGGCCATGCTGGCAAGACCGATAACAATGACCGGTATGGGCAGATGCTTGCACAGATCCCACAGTCTGGCAAAGCTCCACGGCGCATTCTGAAACTCCGGAGAGTAGAAGCCTCCCACGCTCAGTCCCAGATACCGGTTGCTGTAATACATCAAAATCAGCGCAAGGAAAAAGCTGGGCGTGGCAAGTCCGATAAAGCCCAGGATGGACGCCACATAATCGCCGACGGAGTACTGATGTCTTGCGGAGTAAATTCCCGTGGGAACCGCCACCGCATAGGCAAAGAGCAGGGTAATGACTGATAAAACAATGGTCATGGGCATTCTTGTGGCGATCAGCGTTTTCACCGGCTGCCTCCACTGGAAGGACTGCCCGAAATCCCCCTGGAACATATTCCGCATCCAGAGAAAATACTGCTGCCACATGGGCCTGTCCAATCCGTACTGCCGCCTGAGATTGAGAACCACGGACTCATCCACCTCGCCCATCTGCTGCTGCAGGCTGGCTATATAAGACGTCAGATAATCGCCCGGCGGCAGCTGTATAACCACGAACGCAAACACTGACATGACTGCCAGCAATACGATCATATAGATAAACCTCTTAAGTATGTATTTCCTCATCTGCTTCCGATCTCCTCCTTTCCCTGGGTTTCAGGAAGCCGGGAAGCAGGAAGGCGCAGTCTGCGCCTTCCTTTCCCGAGTGATATGGCAGTCATGGGAGTCCGCCGTTTTCATGTAAGCAATCAACAACCCCGCTGCAAGCAACGGGGCATCAAGCTTGCAGCGCTGCAGAGCAGCGGGGTATGTGACCCTTGCGGCATTCGCCAAATGTCTGCTTCGCAGCCGCTTGGCTCATTGCTCGCAGGAATCAATATTTGAAATACCAGGTGTCGCCTCTGTAAGGCTTCCAGAAGTTGTAGTCGTTTGCAAAGGTGCCTTCCGTAGGCGTATTCCCCAGACGGTTGCTGATGATCACCAGACGGGGTGATACGGATACGCCGATAAACCAGCACTGGTCACTGATCCTCTGCAGGATGCTCTCTCCAAGGGATGCATATTCCGGATCCGTGTTAGACAGAGTTCCGAATCTCAGGCAGTCCTCATAGAGCTGCTGAATATCTGCCGGAGGCTGCTCGCCCTTGGTTCCGTTGCTGTCCCAGTAATCCTTGTAGGCCCTCATGAATTCCAGATCATCGTATGCGTTTCCGGGACGCAGACGGCTGAACGCCGCACCTCTCAGGTTGAACTCACCCACACTGTCCAGGGTAAACGCCTGCATGTCGCGCTCGTTGTTCTTTCCCCTTTCAAGATAGTAGGAACGCTCCACCTGCTTTAAGGTAACCTTCACTCCCACCGCATTCCAGTACTCGCAGGCCATCTCCGACATGGGAGCAAACTCCTCGATTGTCTCCAGAATGATATTAAATTCCTGTCCGTTGGGCATGAGCCTTACGGTGTGAGCGGAATTCCACTCATAGCCGCACTCATCCAGCAGTGCGTTTGCTTTATCCACATCATATTCAATGAACGCATTCTCAAACTCTTCCTTCATGAAGGAGGTATCCGTGGACGCCGTTGCCTGCCTCACATCACCCTTGCCATAATAGAGAGTCTCATTGATGGTGTTGCGGTCCAGGGCATGGCTCATGGCCTGGCGGAATTTCACATTGGTGAAGACCTCTCTCAGATCCGGGTTCTGATCCGTAATATTAAAGGTAAACGCACAGTCGGAGCCTCTGGTATTGGCAAACAGGAACACCTGATAGTCGCCTGCCGCCTCATTTTCCTTCAGCATGGTGTAATCCGCAACCGGCAGAGGGTTCTCGCCCGCCGCATGGAGCTCGCCGCTGATCAGCTTTAAGTTACGAACGTCCTTGTCCTGTACGATCATGGCTTCCTGCTCGTCAATGTAGGGAAGCTGGTTTCCTTCCTGGTCTACCACATGGTAGTAGGGATTGCGGGCAAAGAACTTGTTTCCGTTGGTATCGATGCGGTCCAGCACCCAGGGGAACACATCAGGGGCCTCGCAGTCTTTCTGGGCCTGAGAGTTGTCCAGATGATCCTTAAAGCACAGGATCCAGGATTCATATCCCTCTTCCTTCGCCAGCTTGTCCGCATCCGGATTGTATTTAATGTGCCACTGCTGCAGATATTCCTTCGGTGCGAAGAAGCTGCGGATCAGGCCTGTGGAATAACGTGCCATGGTGATCTCAAATGCGGGATTGGGCTCCTCGAATTTGATCACCAGCGTATAATCGTCCACCGCCTCGTAAACCATGGGGATTCCGTTACTGCAGTAAGCCGCATCCACCGCCGCATTCACATCCGTGTTGAGCAGAATGTCCTCATGCCAGAACATCCAGTCCGCCGTAGTGAAGGGATCACCGTTTGACCACTTCATTCCCTCTCTCAAGTGAAGGGTAAATTCCGTGGAATCATCATTAATCTCATAAGATTGGATCAGATTGGGCTTGAAGGTTTTCAGATCCTTCTCAATGGTCAGAATCGACTGGTAGCGAAGGCACTCCGTGTCCACCTGGCCGCTGGTAGGCCCAAACGCCGCACCCGCATAAGTTCCGCCGTAAACGCCGATCTCATCCACTTCCACTACCGCCGGTTCCTTGGGCAGACGCTCTTCGACGGGAGGAAGCTCGCCCTTTTCCACCTGCTCATGAAGCAGCGGGGATTCCTTGTACTGGCCGTCTCCCACACCGCCTCTGGTGAGATTATCGTCAGCAGAAGCCTCCTCCTTCGGAGCCTCCGCGTTATCGCTCTCCGTCTTGGTATCGTCCGCCTTCTCAGCCTGCGTACCGCTGTCCGCTGCAGGCGGCGTTGCCGGAGCTCCTCCGCCACAGCCAGCCGTTCCCATAACCATGCATGCCGTCAACAACAATGCCATCAACTTTTTGTGCTTCATAGTATCTCCTTTCTTTTAAACAACTTACTGTCCGTTCTCCGGGGCGTTCCCACGATTAGAATATACGTCCCGTTTTCACATCAATGACCGTCCGGATCTTCGGGAGAACCAATTTTTCTCAGCGTATCCCGGGTGATCAGAACCGGCTGCAGGATAATCCTTCTGCAGATTTTCCGGTCACAGGGATGCGTCTGCATCTCTCTTTCCGCCTCCTCCATTTGCGAAAAGCACTCCGCAATCATAATGTTCGCATCCAGCGAATAGGTGGTGAGTGCGGGAGAAAACTGGCTCGCCAGGGGAATATTGTCCACACTGAGCACGGATACCTGTCCCGGGACATCAATTCCCTTTGCCCGAAGCCCCTGAATCAGCCCGATCGCCATCCAGTCGTTGGCCGCAAAGACCGCCGTGAATTTCCGGCCCGTCACCAGATCGGCAACCCGGTCCGCAAGCGCCCCGCCTCCCCTGAAATTCATCTTGCTCTCCAACACCTCATACCCGATTCCGCTTTTCCTTGCGCCTCGGATAAATCCGTTCTTCCGGTAAAGCGCCGAAGCGTACCGATCCGGACCGGTGATATGAATCACCTTTTTATGTCCATAGCCAGCTAAAACCCTGGCCGCATTGATGCCGATTTTGAAATGGTCAAAATAAATCTGTATAAAATCATCGTGATCCGGATAATTCTCAAAGGAGATAATTCTGAGATAATCCTCCTGTATCCTTCGAATTTGCTCCTCCTCCAGCTTCCCCACGATCAGAACCGGAGAAGCCGCATCCCCGTTTTCCAGCGATTCCAGCGTCAACGGAATCATATTCACGCTGTTTTTCGCCGCATAAGTGGTAAGCTCCATGAGCATTCTGTTATAAAAGGGATCATTCATCTTAATGGTCGGAGAACAGATCAGGTTGATATATTTGTTCCGCACGATGGGGGCCACATAGGTTCCCTTGCCCTCATACTTGACAAGAAGACCCTCGGAAACCAGCTGGCCGATCACTTCCCTGACGCGCTGCCTTCCCACCTGAAGTCTCTGTTCCAGTTTTCGTTCGGATTCCAGCTTGATCAGCCGGTCCGACTGAAGCTTTTTCACTTCCTCCCGGAGGATATCCGCAATTTCTTTGTTTTCTTTATTCATATTAGCTCTTTCTTTTTGGTAAATTTTAACAATTCCATATACGGTTATTTTGCAGGAATTTTTCATAAAAATGCGTTTTGGTTTAACCCAAATCCACATGTTTATTATAAAGTTTGCACAATTTATTATTTGTCATTCGTTATTACGATTATTTAATTTTATTATAAGAAAATTTTTTTCGTCATTTTTACTAATCATAATCTTCATCTCTGAAAATGTCAATACTTTATTCGACTTTTATTTTATATGTGTTATATTTTTGGTAATAATACACTAATATTAATATATTTTTTTGTTTATTATAACTTATTTTAGATTAAAATTGGGTTAACCCAATAGTCATTTTGTATATTTTCCGTTTTTTAGCTTTCAAGTAAAGCCGGAGCAAACTTCCGGTTTCGCAAGGCAGTCAAAAACATTGAAAAAAATAAGAAACAAATATAAAATAGAGATACACCAAGAAACATTCTTTGACAGAAATCATGAAAAGAGAGCCGAATGGGATGAAAAAGCTGAAATCTCTTGTATATGAACCTTTTACCGCAAACGATATAGCGTGCCAGTTATAGGCACATCAAACAAAATACGGGCAGGAACACACTGGAAAAGGGATTGCGGGATGCAGTCCTTTTTTGATATGGGAAAAGGAGAATATCAGATTATGACAAATTTAACAAGGTATGAAATGGAAACAGTGGTAAATTACAATGCCGGAGAGCAGACGGCAACTGTCTATACAAGAGATAAGTCAGTGATGCGCAGACTGGATCGGCTTGTGGCGGATTATCCTGACAGTTACAAACTGTTGAACCAGACGGACATTGACAAGACCTA
>Ga0137308_100516_pt1 | contig 60940 bp, 48 predicted proteins | sample Inofrocosms_June_FD_97181 | JGI IMG/M metagenome (GOLD analysis project Ga0137308, IMG submission 97181) | Mouse cecal microbial communities from Vienna, Austria - N-Acetylneuraminic and N-Acetylglucosamine D2O microcosms_June | ecosystem: Host-associated > Mammals > Digestive system > Large... | reverse complement strand
CCGGGTGGTGCTCGGCTCAAGCGAGAATCCCGACGCCATACGCGGCGCCGACTATGCCATGGCCCACCTAAGCGAAACAGCCTTCTGGCGCTCGGGGACGACGCGCTCGCCCGACGACTTCATACGCGCGGTCTGCGGCGCGGTGGCGCTCATACCGCTGTCGCTGATAGCGGTGGAGTCGACAGCCAACGGCATGGGCAATTACTTCCATACCGAATGGATGCGCTGCAAGGAAGGGCGCGGCGACAAACACGCCGTGTTCGTGCCGTGGTACGAGATAGAGATAAACCGCTACATGCCGCCCGACCCGGCACTGCTCGCCTCCACCCTCGACGAGTACGAAACCGGGCTGTGGAATGCCGGGCTAAGCCTCGACCAGATATACTGGCACCGCCTCAAGGTGCTCGAGAACGGCTCTTTGCAGAAAATGCACGTGGAATACCCCACCACCGACCTCGAGGCATTCATTGCCACCAATTCCAATGTTTTCTCGCCGGAGGGTGTCGACCGGCTGAGGGCGTCGTGCGCGGCTCCTTACGAGAGGGGAGAGTTGGCCGGCGGCGTATTCCGCGCCGACAGCACGGGCTGTCTGAAAGTGTGGAAGCGCCCGCAGCGGGGAGTGTTCTACACCGTGGGGGTGGATATCGGCGGACGGTCGGACTCAAGCGACTGGTCGGTGGCATCGGTACTGGCCTTCGAGGCCGGTGTGAAGCCGGAAGTGGCGGCGCAGTGGCGCGGACATATCGACCACGATATTCTCGCCCGCAAGATTGCCGACATAGGGCGCTACTACAATATGGCGCTGCTGGTTGTGGAGAGCAACACACTCGAGAACGAATACGCGCGCTCGGGCTCGGAGGGGCTGTTCATACTGTCGCGCCTCGCCGACGAGTACCCCAATATGTACCGCCGCGAGTGCTTCGACAGCATCGGCGGCGCGCTCAGCAGCCGCGTGGGCTTCCACACCAACCGCGCCACCAAGGCGATGCTCATAGCGGCTATGATAGAGCTGGTGCGCGACGGCGGCTATATAGAACACGACGGCATGGCCTGCGACGAGCTCGGCGTGTACGAGCAGCAGGCCGGCGGCAGCTATGGCGCCAAGGCGGGTTTCCACGACGACATCGTGATGAGCCGTGCTCTGGCGCTCCACATAGGCGCAGCCTCCGCCCCGAGAGCCGCCGGGCCATTGCCGCCCGCCTCCGCATGGTAATCTCGGCAATCCGGCACGCATTCAAACAAGCGAGGAGCGAGGCGGCAGGCCTCCCTCCTCGCACTAACAGCGGGTGTTTTCGGCGGGGCCGCGATGTATCGCGACCCTACGTGGCGTTTTTCATTGTATCAGGATTTTTGACACGTTGCGTCCCTGACGGCGTATGTATATGCCGGGGCCGGGATTGGCGACCTTGATTCCCTGCAGGTTGTAGTACTCTACCGGGGCATCGGAATCGTCAACTAATATTTCGGGGGTATCTATGCCGGAGCTTCCTTCCGGCACAAGGCGGTCGATCAGAGAGTTTACCACGCGCTGAAGTTCGGGGAAGTCGTCGCCGAGCGAGTCGGAACAGTCCATTACGAACATAATGGCAGACGAGGTTCGCGATGTTTCAGTACCAGAGTCCTCGCCATCGAGAAATTCAGAGTGAGGCTGCCATTTGCCGGTAGAACTTGTACGATGAAAGAATGCTATTTTGCCGGGTTCGAATACATTGCCTTCGAGGTCACGCAAATTTTCAAACGTAAAACGGTATTTTACTTTAACACGTCCGTCTTCTTCAATTTCTATTTTCTCAGATACCACCTTGTTGCCGGAAGTACTCGTAAGTCCGTGATAAACTATATCGTTAAGGCTATTGTCAGTACGCGAGAAAGTACCCTCTATCCATAACTCTGACTTGTCGGGGTCGCCGTTTAACTCTTCAGGACTCTTGTCGAGAGTAAAACGGATAATGTCGCCCGTAGCTCGCACGTTTATGCTGCACATTATTTTCTTGTTGACCCACGAACGTTCGAGATTGTCGAGAATATCGTTGATAGTCGCCTCAACCTCCGACATATTATTGACCTCCATAGCCTGATCATCGGATGATGCAAGAACCTGAAGGTTGGACTTGAACATTTCCAAGTCTGTATTGTCCTTACCTTTCAGACCGATAGAAAACGCATTTATAGGAATGTTCTGCACTTTGGTTTCTTTTATGCGCTTTGCCAAATATCTTTGATACGTATGGTCATTCCATGTAGGATCTACCATTTCAAGAGAGCCGTCGTCATTGCCGTCCGTAAAGGTAATCAAGGCAACACTGCCCAGATTTTCGGGATATTTATTATTCGAAAGAGCATTGATTGCCTGATCGGTGGAATAATAAAGGTATGTGGCATCGTCTTTGCTTTGACTGTTTACAAACTCTTTGAAACTTGCCTTATTTTCCAAAGATATAAGTTCGATAGGCCTAATCTGTGGCTCGTAATTAAATGCAGTTATACCAAAGAATACTCCTGCCACCGAAGGCGTATCAGTATAACCATCAGGAAGAACTATCATAAGGTCACGAACAGCCTGTGGCTCATACTCCGTTTTGATTTTCAAAGCCTGACCGGGAATGATGATTTTCCCATCTTCAAGTTCTCCATACATACCAGTTTCCACCTTTTGGCTAATGAACCCGTATTTATCCAACTCAAATGGCTCGAAATACACTTTGCCCGGGTTTTCTGCGTTCAAAATTATTGCGACAGGATCACTCCACCCATTAAATTTAACAGCATCCTTACTCTTATACGGCCTAATACGGTAATACCCGGGACGCTCAATGCTTTTTTCAAACTGCACCTGCCACGGCTCCGGTATATCTCCGCCATTCTCAAAAAACGGATCTGTCCAAGTTCCCTCTCCTATCGGCACAAATACTTCGGGCAATGACTTGAGAATGTTAGGAGGGAAAATTATTCGGTGGTCCTTGGCACTATACTTTGTCAAGTCGCCACTATTATAGACTTGAAAGGCACCCACAGGAAATTCGATGGTATTACCATATGTTTTTCCATAATACTCGCTATTGTATGAGTTTTCATCACATCGCTGCGCTATCTCATAATATTTATAGCCTACAAGATAATCATAATAATAATATCTGAATGGCTCCACCCATATCTTGTTGCAGTCTTCGATATGTATGTACATATAAACATCGCTGTATTCCCATTTAGAACCAAACTGATTATTAGCCGAATTGGAATGATTACTATACGGCTGCATTCTGAACACATCGGGACGCTCATCAGATTGTTCTACCTGCACAGTCCAGCAGAGGCCATCCCAAGAAGAATGTTGCGACGACAGCATACCTTCTTGCCAAAGGGCTTGGCCGACCGGGGTCCATAGCTCGGCGCGAGCGCATAGCGCGCTGATTGCCAATGTGATTAAGAGTAGAAGTTTTCTCATACCGTTGCACTGTGCCGCCCAATCCCCGGGGTGGCTTTTTTAATGATTGGATATGAAAAAAAGGTGTGAGGATTATACGTCGGTCTTATCCTTCATTCAGGTCTTGGCTTACCTTAGCAACGGATAAGACAACAGCCCCCACACCGATAAGACGTATACTGTCCTCTCGCGAGGATACGGGTATAGCTATCAGTGCAGGTGCTATTGCCAATCTATCTTCGTTGCTAATTCTAACGGCCAAGTTTGAATGAAGAAGATAAAATTTCAATAACACCTTTTCGGCGGATACGGCCACGGACACCGGTCCGCGCTTTCCCGCCATTCAACTATAAGTCGAAACATGGAGGCTGTCGCTACAGCTTATGAATCGTACTGCAAATTAAAGGAATATGGCACAAGCCTCAAAGTTTTTAACAATAATTAACCAGCAGAGTCGCGATATATCGCGGCCAAGCAGGCGACGGAGCCTGAAGCGAGGCGTAGGATTGTAACGAGGCGCGTCGGAGCGAAAAACGCTGCACGCCGCGTCCCGGGTCGGGGGCGCGGCGTGTAGCGGTGTGGAATTGGTGCTTATTTGTTGTAGAAAAGGAGTATGCGGGTGCGGAGTATGGCTTCGTACTTGGCTTGGACGGCCTGGGCGAGAGCCGTGGTGTAGTCGGAGCGGGTTTTCTCGTACTCTGTGGCGTTGGCACGCCCGTTGTCGAACTTCACTTTCATAGCCTCGAATGCCGCGCGGCTCGACTCTACGGCCACGGCTGCGGCATCGCGCTTTTTCTCTGCACCGACAGCCTGTGTATAGGCCTGAATTATGGCCTTGTAGAGGCGCTGGCGGCTGTCGTCGAGCTGCAGGCGCGTGGTGTGAGCCTGCACGCGGGCGCGCCGCACGCTGTTTCGCGTGCCAAAGGCGTCGAAAATCGGCACAGACAGCGAGAAGCCTATCTGCTTGGCGAAGTTATGGCGCATCTGCGAGCCGAAGCCCTCGTTCTGAAAGCCCGACGTTTTGTAATAGTTGGAGCCTATGCCTGCGCTGAACGACAGTGTGGGTATATATCCTGTCTTGGCAAGCGCCACGTTCTTGTCGGCAGCCTCAGCCTGCATCTCGCCGGCGCGCAGGGCGTGGTTGCGCTCCGAGGCGTTTGCCCACACCTCGTCGGGCGACAGCAGCGGCATCTGCGAGTCGGGCAGCGGCTGCACGGCGAATCCCTCGGCCGAAGGCAGGTTCAGCATCTGGGCAAGGTCGAGAAGGGCTATAATGCTGTCGTTGGCGCAGTTGACGAGGTTTAGCTCGTCCTGACTCACCTGCGACCGCGCCTCGTAGATATCAAGCTCGGGTATCTTGCCGGCTTCGAGCAACTGCTGCCTGCGGGCCAGCTCCGATGTGGATATGGCGAGGCGTTCGCGAGCCACGGCCATCATCTCGGCCGTGTACAGCGCTTGCAGGTACTGGCTTGTGACATTGAGCGTCACGTCGTCCTTGGCAGCCTCGGTCTGCTCCAAAAGAGCGCGTAGGCTGGCCTTGGCGTAGTCCAGCCGGCGCACGCCTGCCAGTCCCTGAAATATGGGCAGCGACAGTTGCGCCCCGGCCGAGAACGACGAGGTGTTGCGGTTGGCATAGGTGTTTTCGGCAGTAAGTCCTCGGCCGAAGCTGAAGCTCTGCGAGCCGTAGCCGCTCACCGTGGGCAGGAAGCGGTCCTTGGCCTCGGTCACAGACAGCCGGCCACCCTCGGCCTCGAGCATGCGCGACTGCACCGTTATGTTGTGGCTTATGGCATAGTTCACGCAACTGTCGAGGCTCCACGGCTCAACTGCGCCGGCACTTGCCACGGCCGCGAGGGCCATTGCCGTCATATATTGTCTAATCATAGCAGAAACCCTTTATTTGATTTTGTCGGAACGAAGCACTGCCACAGAGTCGAGGCCTTCTTTCACTTCCACGCGTATACCGTCGCTCAGACCCGTCACCACGGGGCGACGCTCGAAGAGCTGCTGCGGCAGGCTGTCGGTCATAACATACACAAAGGTGCTGTCGCCCGAAAATTCGACCACGCTCTCCGGCACCGTGAGCACGTCGGCGGCTTTGGCGAGGCTCACCGTGGCGTTGGCGCTGTAACCGGCGCGCACGGCATCAACATTGTCGAGGGTCAGCGCCGCCTTGATTTCAAAGGTGTTGGCACCGCTCGTGTCTGTGCCTTTCGGCGCTATGTATTCTATCACGGCGGTAGGCGTCTGCTCGGGAAGGGCGCCGATGGTTATGCTCATAGGCATGCCCACGCTGAGGAGTCCAACCTCGGTTTCATCGACTTTGCCTTTGAATATGAGGTTGTTCATATCGGCCACGGTGGCAATGGTGGTTCCGTCGTTCATAGTGTTGGCCTGAATGACACTGCTACCCACCTTTACCGGCACGTCGAGCACAAGGCCGGTGATGGTGGCCCGCACCAGGGTGTTGCTCTCCTTGGCGTTATACTGCGAAACGCCCTCGCGGACAATTCGGTAGGCGTCCTTTGCGGCGGCCAGTTCCTCCTTTGCCCGGTTGTATGTCTTCTCGGCGTTCTCGTAGTCCTCGCGCGATATCACCTTCTTCTCATACAGGGCCTTCTCGCGCTCGAACTTCACGGTGGCGTCGGCAAGGTCGATTTCGGCCACGTTGACGCGTCCCTGCGCCGACGAAAGCTGCGACGCCTCGGGTATGACCTTGATACGCGCTATCACATCGCCGGCCTGCACGCGGTCGCCGGCCTCGACCTCTATCTCGCTTATGATGCCCGATATCTGGGGCTTGATGTCGATTTCGTCGCGCGGCTCAATCTTGCCCGTAAGCACCGTTGTGCGCTCTATGGTGGCTCGCGAGGGCGAAACGGTGGAGTAACGCACCTCCTCGTCCTGCGAATTTTTGTAAAGGTAGACGAATGTGCCTATAAAAACGAGGCCTATCACCGTCCAAAGCAAAATGCGAAAGAATTTTTTCATAAGTATATGGTTTATTTATTTGTCCCTGATAGCCTCTATCGGCTTGATGCGCATAGCCTTTATGGCCGGAAGCGTGCCGGCGGCGGAGCCGAGCACGAAGAAGGCGCCCACTATCACCATCGCCGTTACGAAATTTATCTGGAAGCCTGCGGCGCCGAGATTGGGGTCGAAAGTTGCCTTGTCGGCCACGCCGAGCACCAAGGAGGCAAAGCATACGCCTGAGATGCCGGCCACGAGCGTTAGCAGCACGCTCTCGGAGAGTACCTGCACCGTGATATCGGCCGGCTTGGCGCCTATGGCACGCCTTACGCCAAATTCGTGGGTACGCTCCTTGACGATGATCCACATGATATTGCCCACGCCTATCACCCCGGCCATAAGCGAGCTAAGCCCCACGAACAGCGCCAGCAGGCTTATGCCGAAAAACAGATTGTCGACCATCTCGAACATCTCCGAGATATCCATAAAGTTGACAGCACGCTCGTCGTCGGGGTGTATGGGGTGGTTTATGCCTATGGCGCGGCGCATGTACGGCTCGTTGTCGGAGGGCGAATGGCCCGGCAGCGATGTGTACATGAAGGCGTCAACGGCCGTTCCGCGATTGAAGGCCCGGCGCATGGTGCTCGCCGGGGCTATGAAGCTGTCGTCGACGCGACCCATAATCGAGGCCTGCGAGAGCTGCCCGGCTACGCCTACCACCTGAAAGTATATACCGTTCAGATTGAGATATTTGCCTATGGGCGACTCCTCGCCGAAAAGCTCCGTGGCCATATTCTTGCCAACCACCACCACTTTGGCCGACGAACGGACATCGGACTCGTTGATAAAGCGGCCTTCGTATATCACCGTGAGGAGAATGTCGGAATAGGTCGCCTCGATGCCCAGACAGCGCCCGCGCTTGCTCTTGTCGGCATAAGCGGCACTGACGGAGACCATATTCACCTCGCTGGACGACTCTATGTAGGGGGCTATACGGCGTATGTTAGCCACGTCCTGCTCGTTCAGGCTCCAGTAGGAGCCTTTGTTGAAACCCTTGTATGATATACTGCGGGTGCCGGAGAAACAGCCGCCGAGGTTGGTGGCGAATCCTGCGAAATTGCGGCGCATAATTCCCTCAAAGCCGGAGGCTCCTCCCCACAGCATGGCAAGCATCGCCGTGCCCCAGAAGATACCGAAGGCGGTAAGGAAGGTGCGGGTCTTGTTGCGGGAGAGCGTGGCAACTATCTCGCGCCAGTTCTCTATGTCGAAAAACGATGTTTTCATAGCTGTGACTATTCGTCGCGGAGAGCTTCCACGGGTTTTACCTTAATTGCTTTCAAAGCCGGGAACAATCCGGCCACGGCACCGGCCACTATCAGCGCCACGGTTACCTTTACGGCTATCGACATATCCACGGTGGGATTCCTGAAGCCCTCCACATCGCCTATCACCGAGGCTATGATCTGAAGCACGAATGTTCCCGCCACTATGCCTATGTAGCCGAAGATAGCGGTGACAGCCACACTCTCCGCAAGAATCTGGGCAAGTACCGAGCGGGGCTTGGCGCCGATGGCACGGCGGATGCCTATCTCGTGGGTACGCTCGCGCACCGACACAAACATTATGTTGCTCACACCCACTATGCCCGTCAGCAGCGTGAAGATGCCTATCACCCACACGGCCAGCTCGAGGTAGCGGTTTGCGGCCTTGTTGGTGAGGTAGCTCGTGAAACTGTTCCACACCCATACGGCGTTGGGGTCGTCGGGATGGAACTCGTGGCGCTGGGCGAGCGTGGTGCGTATGGATTTCTCGGCAGCCTTGCCGTCGGCCTCGGTTTCAAGACCTTCGACGGTGACGTCGAGCTCGTATGCATCGTCGGTATTCCCGGTAACGGCCTTGTAGGCAGTGTACGGCACCATGCTCTGCGAGCGCCAGCGGTGGTCGTAGACCCCTGCCACCGTCCATGCCAGCCCGAGGCTCTGCACGGTCTTGCCCACGGCCAGGGAATCGCTGCCGAACAGCAGGCGGGCGTTTTTCGCCGCCAGCACAATCACGCGGCGGGCATCGGCAATGTCGCGTTCGTTTATAAAGCGGCCGTGGCTCATCTCTATTCCGTTTGTTGCCTGCGCCCCGGGGTATACGGCCTCGAAGCCGTTGGTAAGCACATCGAGCGAGGTGCTTATCCTGGCAGTGTCGACACTGGCGAAAGCTATCACGTTGCTCACCTTGCCGGGATTGTCGTTGAGTATGGCGTCTATATCGCTGCTTTTAAGGCCGATATACCGGCCGTCCTTGTATCCTTTGTAGGGCATCGAGGTGACACCGCTCCAGAAGCTTATCACGTTGTTGCTCTGCGAGCTCATGGCGTGTTCGAAATAATTTGTGACGCCACGGCTTGCCCCGAGCAGCACTATGAGCATGAATATGCCCCACGACACCGATATGCCCGTGAGAACGGTGCGCAGGCGGTTGTTGCGCAGGGTCTGGCCGATTTCTCTTACAAGGTCAAACATTGTCGTTGTTTATTTCGCCGTCAACGATTCGGATTATCCTGTTTGTGGCCGCTCCCACGCCGGGGTCGTGAGTCACAATCACTATCGTCATACCCTCGGCATTAAGACGGCGGAACACCTCCATCACTTCCTTTGAAGTATGGCTGTCGAGCGCGCCGGTAGGCTCGTCGGCAAGTATTATCGACGGATTGGTGACAAGGGCGCGAGCTATGGCCACACGCTGCTTCTGGCCGCCCGACAGCTCGCCCGGCAGGTGGTGGGCGCGGTCGGCAAGCCCCATACGCTCAAGCTGCTCCATTGCCATGGCGTTGCGCTTGCGGCGTCCTATCCCCTGATAAAACAGCGGCAGGGCCACATTCTCGAGGGCATTCTTGTAGTTTATAAGGTTGAACGACTGGAACACGAAGCCTATCAGCCTGTTGCGCAACTCTGCGGCACGGTTCTCGCTGAGATTCTTTATCTCAACGCCGTCGAGGAGATAGTCGCCGCTGTCGTAGTTGTCGAGTATTCCCAGAATATTCAGCAAAGTCGACTTGCCCGAACCGGAAGCACCCATTATGGACACGAGTTCGCCACGCTCTATTTCAAGATTAATATCCTTTAGAACATGGAGGGGCACGACGCCCGGATAAGTCTTGTTTACATCTCGAAGAGTGATAATCATTGTCTTTATACGACTGTAGATGGTTGAAACGTATGTGTTAGATACCAATAAGACGCCACTACGGGGCCGATAATTACACCCGCCTGCAATTTTTTCGCACAATTTCATCAAATTGTCCCTAATCCCACTGTTTTTGGAAGAGGGGTGAGCAAGCGGGGAGGGCGTTTGGGATATTTTGTGTAACTTTGCAGGATTTTTCGCGGTTATGGTCCTTGATTTCAGGATTGCGGCCGTTTTCACACAGCATAGTTATCACCGATATACGATTAGATTTATGACAGGATTTCCCTTGCAGACATTCCTCGACACTCCCACTCCCTTCTATTACTACGACATGGAGCTGCTTGCCAAGACGCTGGACGCCATCGGCTCGGCAGCCCCCGAAAAGGAACTTTGCGTGCATTATGCCGTCAAAGCCAACTGCAATCCTGCCATTCTCAAATTCATTGCCGGACGCGGACTCGGAGCCGACTGCGTGAGCGGCGGCGAGATACGCGCGGCACTGGAGGCCGGTTTCCCGGCTGCCAAGATTGTGTTTGCCGGCGTGGGCAAGACCGATTCTGAGATAAACTTCGCCCTCGACTGTGGCATAGGCTGCTTCAATGTGGAGTCCATACCCGAACTGGAGGTAATCAACGAACTGGCATCGGCACGCGGGCTGACGGCCAATATCGCCCTGCGCGTGAACCCCGATATCGACGCCCACACCCACCACTATATCACCACCGGGCTGGAGGAAAACAAATTCGGCATAGCGCTCGAAATGCTCGACGAGGCCATTGCCTGCTGCATGAGGCATACGGGGCTGCACCTCGCCGGGCTGCATTTCCATATCGGCTCGCAGATAACCATCAACGAGCCTTTCGTGATTCTGTGCGAGCGCGTCAACTCCCTTATCGAGCGATATGCCGACCAAGGAATCAACTTCGAGTATATCAACGTGGGAGGAGGCCTCGGCGTGGATTACGACAATCCCGATGCCAACCCCGTGCCTGATTTCGAGTCGTATTTCGGCACTTTCCGCAAGCACCTCGCGCTGCGCCCCGGCCAGTCGCTACACTTCGAGCTTGGCCGCGCGGTGACGGCGCAATGCGGCTCGCTGATAAGCCGCGTACTGTATGTAAAAGAGGGAGTTGACCGCAAATTCGTGATAGCAGACGCCGGCATGACCGACCTTATACGCCCCGCCTTGTACGGCGCGCACCATCTTGTGCAGAACATCACCTCGACAGCAGAAAACACAGAGAAATACGACGTGGTAGGGCCTATCTGCGAATCGTCGGACTGCTTCGGCAGCGGCGAAACACTGCCTGAAACGCGCCGCGGCGACCTGCTCGCATTCAGGACAGCCGGAGCCTACGGCGAGGTTATGGCATCGCGATATAACTGCCGCAATCTGCCCGGCGCAGTGTTCGGCAAGTAGATGAAAGCCCCGACAATTTTTCGCGGCATAAGCCGTTGTATAATCATATGAGCCGCAACCTTCCAGACGGTTTCAGAGCCGTGCTCGACGACGCCATAGGCTGCGCCGAGGCCGCACGCCTTGTCCTCGCTCTCGGCGAGAGCGAGCCGTCGCTGTCAGCGAGAGCCAATCCGCTCAAAGGCGCCGCGCCGCTCGCCGGCTCCGACACCGTGCCCTGGCACACGGGAGGCTTCTACCTGCCGGAGCGCCCCCTCTTCGCCGCCGACCCGGCATGGCACGCGGGCGCCTACTACGTGCAGGACGCCTCCTCGATGGCTGTCGGCACCCTCGCGGCATATCTGAGGGCCAAGTACTTCGACTCCCGCGGCGACCTCCGCTATCTCGACGCCTGCGCCGCTCCCGGCGGCAAGACTATCGGAGCGATCGAGGCGCTCGGCAAGGAGGCATACGTGGTGGCCAACGAGGCCGACCCGCGCCGCGCCGCCATACTGGCCGAGAACCTCGCCAAGCACGGAGCGCCGGGCGTTGCCGTGACAGTTGGGCCGGCAGAGCGTTTCTCGGCCCTGCCGTCGGCATTCGACATCATCGCGGCCGACGCTCCCTGCTCCGGCGAGGGCATGATGCGCAAAGAGCCGGTGGCCGTGGAGCAATGGTCGCCGACGCTGATAGAAAGCTGCGCGGCCATGCAGCGCTCCATTGTCGAAAGCCTGTGGAAGGCGCTCAAGCCCGGCGGTTTCTTCATATACAGCACATGCACCTTCAACCGCCGCGAGGACGAGGACGTGGCACGCCATATGGCCGAACAGCTCGGCGCCGAGCCTGTCGCACTGCCTATGGAGCTGTTCCCCGGAGCCTTGCCCGGCGAGGACGCCCACTGCTGCCGCTTCCTTCCGGGCCGCGTGAGAGGCGAAGGCCTCTTCATAGCCCTGCTGCGCAAGCCCGACGGGGAGGCTTGCTCCAAAAAGACATCCAAAAAGCGAGGGACTAACACGCAACGCCCCATGCCCTCTCTGGCCGAATTTGCCAAAGACCACATAGACAGCGCCGGGCGGTTCTGCGTGGCAGGCGACAGCCTCGTGCCACGCGCACACGCCGAATTTGCGGCATCTCTTGCCGCCGCCGTGCGCCCGCTGAGCATCGGCCTGCGCCCTGCCGAACTGAAAGGGCGCTCGCTCGCCCCGACGCACATGCTCGCCATGTCGTCGGTTCTCGCCGCCGGGTCGTTACCCTCGGCCGAACTCGACTATGCCTCCGCTCTGGCGTACCTGCGCGGCGAATCGCTGTCCGACGTGCCCGACGGCCTGCCGCAAGGCTATTTCACCCCGCTATGGCACGGAATCCCCCTCGGCTTTGCCAAGAACATAGGGCGCCGTGCCAATAATCTCTATCCTGACCCTCTCCGCCTGCGTCTGGGCGCCGACAAGCTTCCCGCCTCGGCTCCCGCTCCAATCGTTGATTTATGAAAGACTTTATAAAAATACTCCGCCGCTTTGTGCCGCCGTACAAGAAATACTTGGCACTCAACATACTCTTCAACATACTTGCGGCATTCCTCACGCTATTCTCCTTCGCCCTGATAATCCCGATTCTGGAGATGCTCTTCAAAATCAACGACACGGTGTATTCCTATATGCCGATGGGTACGGGCGACTTCAAAGACGTGCTTGTCAACAACTTCTACTACTACATACAACAGTCGGTGGTCGACTGGGGCCCGTCGGTGACTCTGGCGCTACTCGCGGCCGCCCTCGTGGTGATGACGGCGCTCAAGACCGGCGCCACATACCTCAGCTCATACTTCATAATCCCGCTCCGTTCGGGCATTGTCCGCGACCTGCGCAACTATATGTTCGACAAGGTGACAGTGCTGCCCATCGGATTCTTTACCTCCGAGCGCAAGGGCGACGTCATGGCGCGTATGAGCGGCGACGTTGCCGAGATAGAGTTTTCCATAATGTCGTCGCTCGACATGTTCTTCAAGAACCCGGTGATGATCATAGTGTGCCTCACCATGATGGTGGCCATATCGTGGCAACTCACCATATTCGTGTTCATACTCCTGCCCATAGCCGGTCTGGCCATGGGCAAGGCCGGGCGCAAGCTCAAGCGCACGTCATTCGAGGGGCAGACGCAGTGGGGCGTGCTGATGTCGACCATAGAGGAAACCCTCGGCGGCCTGCGCATAGTCAAGGCCTTCAACGCCGAGGAAAAAGTGCGCCGCCGCTTCCACGCCGAAAACCAGGTGTTCTACCGCCTGTCGAACTCCGTGGCACGCCGCCAGTCGCTCGCCCACCCGCTGAGCGAACTGCTCGGCACCACCGCCATAGCGATAATACTATGGTTCGGCGGCAGCCTCATACTCGGCGGCCACACAGCCCTCGACGCCCCGAAGTTTATCTACTATATGATAATCTTCTACAGCATCATAAATCCGGCCAAGGACCTCTCCAAAGCCGTATATTCGATACAGAAGGGACTGGCGTCGATGGAGCGTGTCGACAAGATACTCGATGCCCGCAACCCCATCGTCGACCCCTCCTCGCCCAAGCCGCTGCCCGCAGGCGGCGCCGGCATACGCTTCGACAATGTGGATTTCAGCTACGACGGCAACACCGACGTGCTCCGCGACATCAACCTCGAGATAGCGCCGGGAGCCACCGTGGCGCTCGTAGGACAGTCCGGTTCCGGCAAATCGACCCTCGCCGACCTCATACCGCGCTTCTACGACCCCACGCGGGGACGGATACTTATCGACGGCACTGATATCCGCGACCTGCGGGTGCACGACCTGCGCTCGCTGATGGGCAATGTCAACCAAGAGGCCATACTCTTCAACGACACCATTTTCAACAACATAGCCTTCGGCGTGGCTGAGGCCACGCTCGACGAGGTTCGCGCCGCCGCCCGCATAGCCAATGCCGACGACTTCATTATGGCCACCGACGACGGATACGACACCGTTGTCGGCGACCGAGGCTGCCGCCTGTCGGGAGGACAGCGCCAACGCCTCTCCATAGCCCGCGCCATACTCAAAAACCCATCGGTGCTGATACTCGACGAGGCCACCTCCGCCCTCGACAGCGAGAGCGAGGCCCTTGTGCAGCAGGCTCTCGACCGCCTTATGAAAGGCCGCACCACCCTGGTGATAGCGCACCGCCTCTCTACAGTGCGCAATGCCGACCTCATATGCGTGCTACACGAAGGGCGTATAGTCGAAGCCGGCACACACGCCGAACTCCTCGCCCCGGACGCGGCAGGATTCTACCGCCGACTCGTAGAAATGCAATCGCTCGCCCAAGCATAGACCACGATGAAAAACGCCATTATCACAATCGTACTGTTGGTAGTATCGAACATTTTCATGACATTCGCATGGTACGGCCATCTCAAGCTGCAACAGATGAAGATAATATCTTCCAACACGCCGCTTTATGCCGTAATCCTGCTGTCGTGGGGCATCGCCTTGGCTGAATACAGCTGCCAGGTGCCCGCAAACCGCCTCGGATTCGCCGGAAACGGCGGCGCATTCTCCCTGATGCAGCTCAAGGTCATACAGGAAGCCATCACCCTGATTATCTTCACGGTATTCACCGTGGTATTCTTCAAGGGCGAGGCTTTGCAGTGGAACCACTTTGCCGCCTTCGTATGCCTCATAGCCGCCGTCTACTTCGTGTTCATGAAATGAAAAAGATAGCAGTATTCGCCAGCGGCAACGGCTCCAACTTCGAGGCCGTCACGGCAGCTGCCCGCTCGGGGCTGATACCAGACTGCGAGGTGGCGTTGTGCGTGTGCGACAGGCCCGGCGCGTATGTCACCGGGCGGGCGGCGCGCCTCGGAGTGCCAGTTCTGGAATTTAGTCCGCGCGACTTCGGGTCGAAGCGCGATTTCGAGAAAATGATAGCCGACGAACTCGACCGCCTCGGCATAGCGCTGGTGTGCCTCGCAGGATATATGAGAATAGTGGGCGAGGAATTACTCGGACGCTATGGCGGCAGGATAATCAATATCCACCCGGCGCTACTGCCGGCATTCCCGGGGGCGCACGCTATCCGCGATGCTTTTGAATACGGAGTGAAGGTGTATGGCGTGACAATACACCGCGTGGACAGCACCGTCGACGGCGGCGCCATCATAGCGCAGGAAGCCGTGCCTTACGAAGGACGCGACATCGACGAACTTACAGCCCTTATACACAGCGCCGAGCACCGCCTATACCCCGCCGCCATAGCCCGCCTCCTCGCAGAGTAAGCGGCAGCGCTTAAACGAATTGCCGACGAAAACGCGGGTCAGAAGGCGACTGTATCGACGCCGGCGATGGCGGATATGTGGTGGACCACTGTCTGCAACTCGGCGTCGGAATGGACTCGGAAGGCTATCTTGCAGCTCACTATGGAGTCGACCGCCGAGGTATTGAAGCTGTCGATGTTGAGGTTCAGCTCGTTGGTGATGCAGTCTACAAGATCGATAAAGAGGTGGTAGCGGTCGACCGCCGTTACGTCGATCTTCACCGGATAGAGGGTTTCGTCGGCAACGAAGTCGACCGACACTATGTCGTCGCCCTGCTGCGTGGCAAGCCTTATAGCCACGGGGCAGTCGCGCTTATGCAGCGTTATTGAGCCGTCGGCCTCTCGGAAGCCTATCACTTCCTCGCAGGGTATCGGGTTGCACTCGGGGCAGCGGCAGTATTCTTTTTTAGGAAGCGAGGCAAGGTATGCCTCTATGGCGTTCTTGGCCTTGTATGTCACCACGGCGTCGAGCCAGTCGGGCTGCGGGTGCACGCCGTCGTCGGTGAATATCTCCACGACGTCGCCTCTGTGGAGCTTCGCTTTCACCGAGGCAAGGAAATTATTGAGCCGGGCGTACTTGGCGTGCAGACCCAGTTCGGGATCGACCTCGAAGGCGAAGTCGAGCACCGTGGCTTTCTGGGGCAGCACCACGGGGTTGCCGTGGGGCGTGAAGGTCATAATGTCGTCGTTGTAGAAGGTGGTGGCGACATTTTCGAGGAACGTGCTGCCGTCGAGGCCGTGGTAGGCGATATCGCGCAGTATGGCCCGGAACTTTTCAATCCACCGGCGGATATTGTCGTCGGAACGGTCGGCGATACAGCCGAGCTGCGAGTCGCGTACCATCCGCTCGCTGCTGATGTGCACCTCCTGCCACCGGCCGAAGTCGGCGAGTAGCTTCACGTGGAAACTCTGGTAGCCGTTTTCCTTCGGGGAGTCGATATAGTTTGTTATTCCCCCGGGCTTTTCCTTGAAGCGGTCGGTGAGAATGGAATATATGCGCAGAGCCATGTCCTTCTCGCTCACTCCCTGCGGGGTGTCGAATACTATCTCTGTGAAATGGCGGTATTTGAGATGGTTGAAATCGTCGCCGAACTTGTGCATCTTCCGCCACACGCTGTAGGGGTGGCGGTACTCGATGTACACCCGCGCCTTTATGCCGCTGTCTTTGAGCGTCTGGCGTATTTCGGAGCAGAACACTTCCAGACGCTCGGCCTGGGCGCGCCTGTCGCCCTCGATAAGACGCACCAGCTCGTCGTACTCCCTGGGGCAGCGGAAGCGGAAACTAAGATTCTCCAGCTCTGTCTTGACATGGTACAGGCCGAGGCGGTTCGCCAGCGGGGCGTAGAAATAGTCGGTTTCGCCGGCTATCTTCATCTGCTTGTCGGGGCGCATGCTCGACAGGGTACGCATATTGTGCAGACGGTCGGCGAGCTTCACCAGAATCGCGCGAATGTCGTACTGCACGGCGTTGAGCATCTGCTTGAAGTTGTCGAGCTGCCGCGACATTTCGTACTTTTCCTTTTTCTGCTTTGTGACCACGCTCACGAGAAATGCCACGTCGTCGCCGAAGCGCTGCCTTATGTCGTCGATTGTGTAGTCGGTATCCTCCACCACGTCGTGGAGGAATGCCGCAATCACAAGGTTTGCTTCCAACGACAGCTCCTGAGCCGCTATGGTAGCCACCGCTATCGGGTGCAGGATATACGGCTCGCCGGTTTTGCGCCTCTGCGAAGAATGAGCACTGCGCGCCAGCTCGAAGGCCGCCTTTATTCGCTCCATATCGCCGGGCGACACCCGCCCCTCCATTGCCGCAAACACGGCTCCGGCACGTTCATCGATGATTCGGTTGTAATCCTGCTGTTCCATGGCGTTTAAGTTCTCTAAATGAGCAGGCCGTAAAATTACGTATTTTTGCGTATATTTGCAATCGCAAATGGAAAATGAACGACAATATACTGCTTCGCCTGCCGTACAGCAGGCCAAACAACGCTACGGCATCGTGGGTAACGCCCCGGCGCTTGGCGAGGCCGTGGAGCGCGCCATCAAGGTAGCGCCCATCGACCTGTCGGTGCTCGTCACCGGCGAGAGCGGCGCGGGCAAGGAGTTCTTTCCTCAGATTATCCACGGGGCAAGCGCCCGCAAGCACGCCCGCTACATAGCCGTGAACTGCGGCGCGATTCCCGAAGGCACCATCGACTCCGAGCTGTTCGGCCACGAGAAGGGAGCCTTTACCGGGGCTGTGGACTCCCGCAAGGGATACTTCGAGGAGGCCGACGGCGGCACTATCTTCCTCGACGAGGTGGCAGAGCTGCCGCTCACCACGCAGGCACGCCTGCTGCGAGTGCTCGAAACGGGCGAATACCTGCGGGTAGGCTCGTCGACAGTGCGCAAGACAAACATACGCATCGTGGCGGCCACCAACGTGGACCTTGTGCGCGCCGTGGCCGACGGGCGCTTCCGCGAAGACCTCTACTACCGCCTGTCGACAATACAGATCCAGGTGCCGCCCCTGCGCGACCGCGGCAGCGACATACGCCTGCTGGCGCGACGGTTCGCATCGGCCTTTGCCGAGCGCTACAAGATGCCACCCGTCAGCTTCTCGGAAGAGGCCGAGCTGCTGATGCGCCGCTACCGCTGGCCGGGCAATGTGCGCCAGCTCAAGAACGTTGTCGAGCAGATGGCGCTGTTCGAGGCCGGCGCGGAAATAGACGCCGACACCCTCAAAGGTTACCTGCCGGCCGTGAGCACGAGCTATATGCCCGTGGCAGGCGAAAGCGCGCACTCCTACGAACGCGAGCGCGAAATGCTTTTCGGCATGATTTTCAACCTGCAAAGCCGCATCGACCAACTACAGGAGAAGATCGACAAGCAGCCCGCCAAGCCTCACGAGAACTCCCACCTGCTGGCCCGCGCCATCAGAGAGGAGGCCGCCGAAAACCAGTACCCCACATCGCTTGTGATTAGCCGCAAGCCCGACAACAACGCCGACACGCCCCAGCCCTGCAACGACGTGCCGTACGCCGAAGTACTCGACACACCCGAAACAATGCAGGACAAGGAGCGGCGCGCCATACGCGACGCCCTTGTGCGCAACAGCGGCCACCGCAAGGCTGCCGCTGCCGAACTGCAGATTTCCGAACGCACCCTTTACCGCAAAATCAAAGAATATGGCCTCGAATAGACTGCGCCTCCCCATACTGCTGATAGCGCTGCTCGCCACTGCCTTCACCGGCTGCCGGATAAGCTACAAATTCAACGGGTCGGCTCTCGACTACACCGTGTACAAGACCGTGAGCATATCCGACTTCCCCATTCGCGCCGCCCTCGTGTACCCGCCCCTGCAGCAGGTATTCGAGAACGAGCTGCGCAACTATATCGACCGCAACACGCGCCTGCAGGTTACCGACGGCGCTTCCGACCTGCAGCTCGAAGGCGAGATCACGGGCTACAACCTCTCGCCCCAGGCAGTGGGCGAAAGCGGATATGCCACCAATACCCGCCTGACGATTTCCGTGCGTGTAAAATATACCGACAACAAGCAGGAAGGCAAGGACATCGACCAGACATTCAGCGCATACCGCGACTTCCCGAGCACCGAGATGCTGACCGACGTCCAGGACCAGCTCTGCGACGAGATATCGAAAGAACTCGTAGACCTCATATTCAACGCAACCCTCGGTAACTGGTAATGGACTCCTCGCAACAGTTGGGACAACTCCTGCAGTCGCTCGCCGACAAGGCTCCGGACGCGCTCGACAACTACGCGCGGACACTGTTGGCCGATGCCGCCGCGCGCTATCCTTACTTTGCCGTGCCTGCGCTCGCCCTGCTCCGCGACGGGCGCACGGAAAACGACACCGACGCGCTGCGCCAACGGCTTGCGCTCACCGCGTCGTCGCAGCGCACACTCGCCTTCGCCGCATACGGCGACAAATGGCGCGACTTCTACCCTGCCGCAGCCGAGCCGCAGCCCCAGGACACCACCGACGTAATCGATACCTTCCTCCGCACTTACGGCTCGTGCACGCCCGAAGAAGAAGCGCTGATTGAAAAAATGATATTCAATCCCGCGCCCGACTATGCCGAGATGCTTGCCCGCGAGGAGCAGGAAAACCTGCCCGAGGCGCCGACCGACGCCCCCGACTCGCCGGACGCCCGCATAGCCGCCTTCATACTCCGCGAGCACCCCGCCGCGCACAAAGAGGAAGAACCTGAGCCACAAGCAGACGAAGAAGCCGAAAAAAGCCCGATCCCCAGGCCGGAACACTCCGATGATTCCCTGCTGAGCGAAAGTCTGGCCCGAATATTCATAAAACAGGGCAGATATGAGCGCGCGCACGAAATTATATCGGGCTTACGCTTGAAATTTCCAAAAAAAAGCGCTTACTTTGCAGACCAATTGCGCTTCCTGCAAAAATTGATTATAAACCAACGCCGCAAAGAGGCTTCGCAGTCACACGGCGACTCAAAAAATTAATATCGATATGCACGTTGTCATAATTGTATTGACAGTTATTGTAGCCATTCTGCTCATAGGCATTGTCCTTATCCAGAAATCCAAAGGCGGAGGCCTCTCGTCGCAGTTCGGCGCGGCAAGCTCTGTAATGGGCGTCCGCCAGACCAACACCTTCCTTGAAAAGGCCACATGGACGCTTGTAAGCTGCCTTGTAGTGCTCTCCATCATCTCGGCATTCACCATGCCCAAGGCATCGCAGGGCACACAGCTCCGCACCCAGCCCGTGGCTCCCGCCACTCCTGCCGCCACAGCTCCCGCCGGCCAGTTCGACACTCCCGTGGCTACCCCGGTGGCCGCTGAGGAAGTAGCAGCCGAAGAAGTGGCAGAGCTTCCCGCAGCAGCAGAAGGACAGGAATAATAAAAACGAAGCAAAACCCATCATCATATCCCGAAAGGACGCAAGAGCCGGGCGGGATATGATTTGTTGTATGTATATATGAAACGCAGCGACTTTGAAATAATGGCTCCCGTAGGCAGCCGCGAATCGCTCAGCGCCGCCATAAACGCCGGTGCCGACGCCGTGTACTTCGGCGTGGAAGGACTCAACATGCGCTCCAAGAGCAGCGCCAACTTCACCCTCGACGACCTTCGCGACATAGCGGCCACCTGCACCGGTCACGGAGTAAAGACATACCTGACGGTCAACACCATAGTCTACGACGAAGACCTCGAAAAAGTCGACGCCATCGTGGCAGCGGCAGCCGAGGCGGGCATCAGCGCCGTCATAGCCTCCGACCTCGCCGTATTCGCCGCCTGCCGCCGCCACGGCGTGGAGATACACATATCCACCCAGTGCAACATATCGAATATCGAGGCCGTGCGCTTCTATTCGGCATATGCCGATGTGATGGTGCTGGCCCGCGAGTTGAACCTCGACCAGGTGGCCGCCATATCGCAGGCCATAGAGCGCGAGGACATATGCGGCCCGTCGGGACAGCGGGTAAGGCTCGAAATGTTCTGCCACGGCGCGCTGTGCATGGCTGTGTCGGGCAAGTGCTACCTCAGCCTGCACCAGATGAACTCAAGCGCCAACCGAGGCTCCTGCACCCAGATATGCCGCCGGGGATACGGCGTCACCGACCTCGAAACGGGCGACGAGCTCAATGTCGACAACAAGTATATAATGTCGCCCAAAGACCTCAAGACCATACACTTTATCGACCGCATGGCCGAAGCCGGCGTGAGGGTTTTCAAAATAGAGGGGCGCGCCCGCGGGCCTGAATACGTCAAGACCGCCGTGGAATGCTACTCGGAAGCCCTACAGGCAGTATGCGACGGCACATACGGACAGGAAAAGGTCAACGGCTGGGACGAACGCCTTGCCATGATTTTCAACCGTGGATTCTGGAACGGCTACTACCTCGGGCAGCGGCTCGGCGAGTGGTCCGGCAAATACGGCTCCTCGGCCACGCGGGTTAAGCAGTACGCGGCTAAGGGTGTGAAGTGGTTCTCGCGCCTCGGCGTGGGCGAGTTCTTTATGGAGGCTGCCGAGCTATGCGTGGGCGACGAGGTGGTAATCACCGGGCCGACCACGGGAGCCCTCGTGGTAAAGGTGGAGGACATACGTGTAGACGGCCGCAGTGTCGAAAAAGCCGTCAAAGGCGACAGTTTCTCCATAGCCGTACCGGCAAAGATACGCCCCGCCGACCGCCTCTACCGCTGGCTGCCGACAGAAGGATAGTGACTTTTGCGCGGAAACGATAGCTCTTGCGCGCAAAAACGCGGCACGCCGCGTCCCTACTCCTCCTGCTCACCTATTCACATATCCACTTAACCACCTGCTCACCTATGCCATTAGGTTGTGTCGGGCTTTTTTCGTATATTTGCCAAAAGTTCAGATATGGGACGACTTATGGCCATTGACTTCGGACGCAAGCGTTGCGGCATCGCCGTGACCGACCCTCTGCGCATCATCGCCGGAGGGCTTACCACAGTGTCCACATCGGCGCTTCCCGAATACGTGGCGGCATATTGCGCCCGCGAGAGCGTCGACGCCATCATCGTGGGCGAACCTCGCGACATGCGCGGCAACCCGTCGGAATCGCAGCGTTTTATAGGCCCCGCTCTCGCGCGCCTGCGCAAGGCCGTGCCCGACATGCCGGTGGAATTTTACGACGAACGCTTTACCTCGGTACTGGCGCACCGGGCCATGCTCGACGGCGGCCTGCCCAAAATGGCACGTCGCGACAAGGCGCTTGTCGATGAAATTTCGGCAACCATAATACTGACCGACTATCTCGAAAGCAAAAAATACAACCAGATATGAAATTACCCGTTTACTGCTACGGCCACCCTGTGCTCCGCACCGTTTCGGAGCCGCTCAAGCCCGATTTCGAGGGTCTTAAAGAGCTTGTGGCCCAGATGTTCGACGCCATGTACGAATCAGAAGGCGTCGGGCTGGCCGCGCCCCAGATAGGCAAGAACATAAGGCTCGTGGTAATCGACGCCGACCCCGTGGCCGACAGCTTCCCCGAATGCGCCGGTCGCAAATTCGCATTGATAAATCCCGAAATAGAGATTCTCGAAGGCGAAACCATATCGCGTTCCGAGGGCTGCCTCAGCCTGCCGGGCGTGTCGGAAAAGGTGCCGCGCACCGAGCATATAATGCTGCGCTGGCTCGACGAGAACCTTGAGCCTCATCAGGAAGAGATATCCGGCTTCCTTGCCCGCATAGTGCAGCACGAGTGCGACCACCTCGAAGGACGCCTGTTCATAGACCACATATCGCCCATACGCAAGCAGCTTATCAAGCGCAAGCTTACCGACATCGTTGCCGGCAAGGTACGGACCGACTACCCCGTCCGCTTCGCCCCGCGCAAACACTGATAAGGACAGGGCGTTTAACAACCACAAAAACAACTAAAAAATGGCCGACGATAAAAAAGTAATATTCTCGATGGTGGGCGTAAGCAAGATTTACCCGCCGCAGAAACAAGTGCTTAAAAACATATACCTGTCGTTTTTCTATGGCGCCAAAATAGGCATCATAGGTCTTAACGGCTCAGGCAAGTCCTCGCTGCTCAAAATCATAGCGGGCATCGACAAGGACTATCAGGGCGAGGTAGTATTCTCGCCGGGCTACAGCGTGGGCTACCTCGAGCAGGACCCCAAGCTTGACCCTGAGAAAACCGTGATAGAGATTGTGCGCGAAGGCATGCAGCCCGTCATGGACCTGCTTGCGGAATTCGACAAGGTGAACGAAAGCTTCGCCGACCCCGACGTGCTCGAGGATCCCGACAAGATGGAAGCCCTCATCGCACGCCAGGCCGAGCTGCAGGACGCTCTCGACGCTGCCGACGCGTGGAACATCGACTCGCGCCTCGAACGAGCCATGGACGCCCTCCAGTGCCCGCCCGACGACCAGAAAGTAGCCACACTGTCGGGTGGCGAACGCCGCCGCGTGGCTCTCTGCCGCCTGCTGCTACAGCAGCCCGACGTGCTGCTGCTCGACGAGCCCACCAACCACCTCGACGCCGAATCCATCGACTGGCTCGAACAGCACCTCAACCAATATGCCGGCACTGTAATCGCCATCACCCACGACCGCTACTTCCTCGACCACGTGGCAGGCTGGATTCTCGAGCTTGACCGCGGCGAAGGCATTCCGTGGAAGGGCAACTACTCAAGCTGGCTCGAACAAAAGACCAAACGCCTCGAGCAGGAGGAAAAGCAGGCCTCGAAGCGCCGCAAGACCCTCGAACGCGAGCTTGAATGGGTGCGCATGGCTCCCAAGGCCCGTCAGGCAAAGGGAAAGGCGCGCCTGAACAGCTACGACAAGCTCCTCAACGAGGACCAGCGCCAGCGCGAGGAACGACTCGAAATATACATACCGAACGGTCCCCGTCTGGGCAACAAGGTAATCGAAGCCTCGCATCTTGCCAAGGCATACGGCGCCAAGACACTTTTCAGCGACCTGTCGTTCGCGCTGCCTCCCGCCGGCATCGTGGGCGTGATAGGCCCCAACGGCGCAGGCAAGACCACCCTCTTCCGCCTGATAATGGGACAGGAAACGCCCGACAACGGCACTTTCGACGTGGGCGAAACCGTAAAGGTGTCGTATGTCGACCAGACCCACCACGACCTTCTGCCCGACCGCTCCGTGTACGAGGTAATATCGCAGGGTGTAGAAAGCTTCCGTATGGGAGGCCGCGACGTCAACGCCCGCGCATACCTGTCGCGCTTCAACTTCACCGGCGCCGACCAGGAAAAGAAGATAGGCGTGCTCTCCGGCGGCGAACGCAACCGCCTGCACCTCGCCATGGCCCTGAAAGAAGAGGGCAACGTGCTGCTCCTTGACGAACCTACCAACGATATCGACGTGAACACCCTCCGCGCACTCGAAGAAGGCCTCGAAGACTTCGCCGGCTGCGCCGTGGTGGTAAGCCACGACCGCTGGTTCCTCGACCGCATCTGCACCCATATACTGTCGTTCGAAGGCGACGGGCAGGTGGTGTTCTTCGAGGGCTCGTACTCCGACTACGAGGAATACAAGAAGCGCCAGAACGGAGGCAAAGAGCTGCCGCGCCGCCGCTACCGCAAACTTATGGAATAACGCCAAAACACTGTTTTCCGACATGGACAAAAAAGAGCACCGCTACTGCGTGATAATGTGCGGAGGCATCGGGAGCCGATTCTGGCCTTACAGCCGCGCGCGACTGCCCAAGCAGTTTATCGACTTCCTCGGCACCGGCCGCACGCTCCTGCAGATGAGCTACGACCGCATACGCGACCTCGTTCCGCACTCCAACATACTCATCATGACCAATGAGAGGTATGCCGACGAAGTACGCGCCCAGCTGCCGGAGCTCGCCGCCGACCAGATTCTGTTCGAGCCGGCACGGCGAAACACCGCCCCCTGCATCGCGTGGGCCGCGTGGCACGTGGCCGCGCGCGACCCCGAGGCGTCAATCGTGGTGACACCCTCCGACCATCTCATAACACGCGAGGCCGAGTTCACGCGCAGCCTGCTCGACGGATTCGACTTCGTGGAGGCACGCGACGCGCTCCTCACTCTGGGCATATCTCCCACGCGCCCGGAAACAGGCTACGGCTACATTCAGGTAGGCGATCAGGTGGAGGGCGATTTCAGCAAGGTGAAAACCTTCACGGAGAAGCCTAATCTCGAACTGGCCAAGGTATTTCTGGCCACGGGCGAGTTTTTCTGGAACTCGGGCATATTCCTCTGGACCGCCGCCTCGATACAGCGGGCAATACGGCGCCACGTGCCCGACATAGCCGCCGTGTTCGACTCCGCCGAGCCTGCCACTTACCGCAATCCTGCCAAAGAACGCGAATTTATCGACCTCGCATATCCCGGCTGTATGAGCATATCGATCGACTTCTCGGTGATGGAGAAGGCCGACAACGTGTTTGTGGAAACGGTGACTTTCGGCTGGAACGACCTCGGCACGTGGAGCGCGCTCTACGACCTGTCGCCCAAGAACAGCGACACCAACGTGACGCAGAACTGCAACGTGCTCAGCTACAATTCCTCGGGTAATATCTTTGCCGTGCGCGGCGAGAAACTCGTGGTGGTCGACGGCTTGGAGGACTACATCGTGGCCGATGCCGACGGCGTGCTCCTGATATGCCCCAAGGCACGCGAGCAGGAAATCAAACGAATGGTTACCGATGCCCGCCTCAAATTCGGCGACAAATACGAGTAATTGTTTGTTTATATGTTTATAACGCATACTTTTCTTTCTTAGCAACCCCAATATGTCAATAGATAAAATCATATCCGAGGCCGCGTCGAAGGCCGTCAAAGAACTATACGGCATCGATGCCGACCCGGCTTCCATAGCGCCTCAGGCAACCCGCAAAGAATTCGAGGGCAATCTCACCATCGTGGTATTCCCGTGGGTGAAAGCGGCCCGCAAGGCTCCCGAGGCCGTAGGCGCCGAAATAGGACAGTGGCTGGTGGACAACGAACCGGCCGTTGCCGCTTTCAACGTAGTGAAAGGCTTCCTCAACTTGGTAATCACGCCTACTTTCTGGAACAGCGTGCTGGTCGCCATCGAGTCGGAGCCGAACTACGGCTTCAAGGCGGCAGGCCCCGAAAGTCCCCTGGTGATGGTGGAGTACTCCTCACCTAACACCAACAAGCCGCTGCACCTCGGCCACCTGCGCAACATACTCCTCGGCTCGAGCCTCGCCAACATACTCGGTGCCTGCGGCAACCGCGTGGTAAAGACCAACATAGTGAACGACCGAGGCATACACATCTGCAAGTCGATGCTCGCATGGCAGCGCTGGTTCGACGGCGCCACTCCCGAGAGTACCGGCACCAAGGGCGACCACCTCGTAGGCGACTGCTACGTATCTTTCGACAAGCACTATAAGGAAGAACTCGCCGAGCTGCAGGCCAAAGGCATGAGCAAGGAAGAAGCCGAAGCCGCCTCGACCATCATGGCCGACGCCCGCGCCATGCTCCGCAAGTGGGAAGAAGGCGACCCCGAAGTACGCGCCCTCTGGGAAAAGATGAACAGCTGGGTATATGCCGGTTTCGACCAGACTTACGAGCGCATGGGAGTGGGATTCGACAAGATATACTACGAGTCGAAGACATACCTCGACGGCAAGGAGAAAGTGCTCGAAGGACTCGAAAAAGGCGTGTTCTACCGCCGCGAGGACGGCTCTGTATGGGCCGACCTGAGCGCCGACGGCCTCGACGAGAAGCTGCTGCTCCGCTCCGACGGCACCTCGGTATACATGACGCAGGACATCGGCACCGCCAAACAGCGTTTCGACGACTACGACATCGACCGCATGATATACGTGGTGGGCAACGAGCAGAACTACCACTTCCAGGTGCTGTCGATGCTGCTCGACCGCCTCGGTTTCAGCTGGGGCAAGGACCTTGTGCACTTCAGCTACGGCATGGTGGAACTGCCCGAAGGCAAGATGAAAAGCCGCGAAGGCACGGTGGTGGACGCCGACGACCTTATGGCTGATATGACAGCGACGGCGCGCGAAGTGGCCGTGTCGCTCGGCAAGCTCGACGGCATGCCGCAGGAAGAAATCGACAGCGTGGCCGAAACCGTCGGCCAGGGAGCGCTCAAGTACTTCCTGCTGAAGGTTGACCCGCGCAAGAACATGACATTCAACCCGCGCGAGAGCATCGACTTCAACGGCAACACCGGCCCGTTCATACAGTACACATACGCCCGAATCCGCTCCGTGCTGCGCCGCTGCGAAGAAGCCGGCATGGCGCATCTCGACTACTCGGCCGTGGTGCCCAACGAGAAGGAAATAGCGCTGATACAGCGTCTGGCCGACTTCCCCGAAGTGGTGGCCGAAGCGGGCCGCAACTACTCGCCGGCGCTGATTGCGAATTACTGCTATGACCTTGTGAAAGAATACAACCAGTTCTACCACGACTGCTCCATACTCCGCGAAGAAGACCGCGCCATCTGCTCCCTGCGAATGGCAATCTCCGACGCCACAGCCAAGACAATCAAAAAGTCGATGGCGCTTTTAGGCATCAACGTGCCGGAACGAATGTAACAAAAACAACTCCTCAAAACAACACTAACAACTATGTACAACAACGATTACCGCCCCTACGGGGGCAACTACCCCGATGCTGCCGCCCTCGCCTCGACTGTGAGCAGCACCATGAAGCGAGTATACCTCAAAATGTTCCTCGCCATGCTCGTAACGGCTGTCACCTCATGGCTCGCCGCCACAAGCCAGGCATATATGACATTCCTGTTCACCCACACGTGGATGATGTTCGTGCTCATCGCAGCCGAATTTGGCCTCGTGATAGCCATTTCCGGCGCCATCAACCGCCTCAGCTCAAGCACAGCCTCGCTGCTGTTCTACCTGTTTGCCGTGGTCAACGGTTTGACACTTTGCACCATATTCTATGCCTATAGTCCTGCCGCCATCGTAAAGACATTCTTTGTCACGGCCGCCACTTTCGGCGCCATGAGCGTGTACAGCTATTTCACGTCGAACGACCTCTCCAAGTTCGGCAACTTCCTCTTCTACGCCCTCATAGGCCTTGTGATAGCCTCGCTTGTGAATATATTTATGCGCAGCTCCGCCCTCGACTGGATAGTGTCTATCGCCGGCGTGCTCATATTCATCGGACTTACCGCCTGGGACACCCAGCAGGTAAAGCGCCTCGCAATGGTCACCCCCGAAGGAGCCGTGGGCAAGCTCGCCACCATAGGCGCGCTCACGCTCTATCTCGACTTCATCAACCTGTTCCTCTTCCTGCTCCGCATCTTCGGCGGCAACCGCGACTAACCACCTAACCACCTGACCACTTAACCACCTAACCACTTACCCACTTGCATTGAAGAAGTACTTCGCCACATACCGCTCTATCGCCAAGCTGGCCTTCCCCCTCTTTTTAGGCCAGCTTGGCAATATTGCCGTGGGCTTCGCCGACAATATAATGGTGGGACATTACTCCACCGAGGCACTCGCCTCGGCGTCGTTTGTCAACAACTTCTTCAACATCGCCATATTTGCCTGCGTGGGCTTCACCTACGGGCTGACGCCTATAATAGGAGCGATGTACGCCCGTGGCGAAACCGACAGGATAGGGCGTGCCGTCCGCGTGGGGATATGGGTCAACACCCTTTTCACCATAGCCGTGGCATCGATAATGCTCGGCATATACTTCAATCTCCACCGCCTCGGCCAGCCCGACGAGCTTATGCCGCTTATCAGGCCGTACTATCTGATAGTGCTTTCGGGCATGCTGCCGGTATGTATATTCAACGTACTGGCCCAATGGAGCTTCGGCTGCAACGACACAGCGCTGCCCACATGGATAGTGCTCGCGGCCAATGCCGTGAACATATTCGGCAACTACCTGCTGATATACGGCAACTGGGGACTGCCCGAACTCGGACTCACAGGCGCAGGCATAAGCACGCTCACAGCCAGGTTCATATGTATGGGCGCGATACTGTGGGTGTTCTTCGGAACGCGGCGCGGCGCACCGTACATAGCCGGATTCCGCGCCAAAGCCGACAGATCGGACGGCATGTTCCGCCGCGTGGCGGCAACGGGCTTTCCGGTATCTATGCAGATGACCTTTGAAACAGCCTCATTCTCCGGCTCGGCGATAATGGCCGGCTGGATAGGCGCCGTTTCCCTCGCGGCATTCCAGATAGTGGCTATCAGCGGCATGCTCGGATTCTGCATCTATTACAGCATAGGCGCCGCCATGGCGATACCGCTCAGCCAAGCTGCGGGCACAGGCGACAGAGCCGCGATGCGCCGCACGGCGTGGGGCGGCTACCACCTGATACTTGCCACGATGGTGCTTGTGTCGGCATTGTTCGCCCTCGGCGGCAGCCACATAATGGGGCTTTTCAGCTCCGACCCCGCCGTGATAAGCCTCGCGGTGACGCTTATCGTGCCGCTGGTGCTATACCAGTTCGGCGATGCCACACAGATAAGCTTCGCCAACGCCCTGCGCGGCACATCGCACGTGATGCCGATGCTTTACATCGCGTTTGTAAGCTACATCGTGATAGGCCTCCCCTGCACCTACCTTCTGGCTTTTCCGGCCGGCCTCGGCCTTTACGGCATAGTGCTCAGCTTCTCGGTATGCCTCTTGGTGGCGGCAGTGCTTTACCTGTACTTCTTCCTGAGAGCCACCCGAAAATAGCTTTTGGCAGTACGGAGTAAAAACATTATCTTTGCCAAAAACCTGAATTATGGAACCCAGATACCACAGAATACTCCTAAAACTCAGCGGAGAATCCCTTATGGGAGCGCAAGGCTACGGCATTGACTCCGACCATCTTAATTCGTATGCCGAACAGATTACAGCCCTGGCTCAGGCCGGCGTGGAGGTAGGCATAGTGATCGGCGGCGGCAACATATTCCGAGGTCTTTCGGGTGCGGCCAAAGGATTCGACCGCGTGAAAGGCGACCAGATGGGAATGCTCGCCACCGTCATCAACTCGCTCGCCCTCAGCTCCGCCCTCGAGGCGGCAGGCTGCCGCGCCCGGGTGCTCACCTCGATAGGCATGTTCCCCGTAGGCGAGCCGTACAGCCCTATGCGCGCCATCGAAACCCTCTCCGACGGCACTGTGGCCATCATAGCCGGAGGCACAGGCAACCCGTTCTTCACCACCGACACCGCCGCCGCCCTGCGCGCCGTGGAGATAAAGGCCGAAGCAATGTTCAAGGGCACACGCGTGGACGGCATATACACCTCCGACCCCGAAAAAGACCCCGAGGCCACCAAGTTCGACTCCATTAGCTACGACGAGATATACAACCGCGGGCTGAAGATAATGGACCTCACCGCCACCACCCTCTGCCGCGAGAACGGCATGAAGATAGTGGTTTTCGACATGGACACCCCCGGCAACCTCGCCCGCGTGATAGCCGGAGAGCCCATCGGCACCGTAGTATACTAACAATTAAAATAACATATGACCGACCCTAAGACTTATATCGGCCCTGCCGAAGAAAAAATGGAAATGGCAGTGGCATATCTCGACGAAACACTCGCCCGCATACGTGCCGGAAAAGCCAACGCTAAAATCCTCGACGGCGTGCGGGTGGAATACTACGGCAGCATGGTGCCGGTGTCGAACGTGGCAAACATCACCGTGCCCGACGCCCGCACCATCGCCATCACACCGTGGGAAAAAGCGATGTTCAAAGCCATTGAAAAAGCCATCATCAACTCCGAGGTAGGCATCACTCCCGAAAACAACGGCGAGATTATCCGCCTGTCGATACCGCCGCTCACCGAAGACCGCCGCAAAGCGCTCGTCAAGCAGTGCAAGGCAGAGGCCGAGAACGCAAAGGTATCCGTGCGCAACGCCCGCCGCGACGCCATCGACGGACTCAAGAAGGCAATCAAGCAAGGCATGTCGGAAGACATCGAGAAAGACGCCGAAGCCACCGTCCAGAAGATACACGACAAATACCTCAAAAGAATCGACGACATATTCGCCGCCAAAGAAAAAGAAATCCTCACCGTATAATCCACTAAACGGATTTGGTCAAAGCCGCCATTATCGGCGGCTTTGACTGCTTATAAGCACACCACACACAAAGATGAATGTACAAGCCCCTACCGTTCGAAATGCCAAACCTTTCCTCAAATGGGCCGGAGGTAAAACACAATTGCTTCCGACCATAGAGCAAAGGCTTCCCCAAATATTAAAGAATGAAAAAGAAATTACTTACATAGAACCATTCGTAGGAGGCGGTGCAATGCTTTTTTTTATGCTCAGAAACTACCGAAACATAAAAAAAGCAGTAATAAACGATATAAATGTTCATCTGATTAACGCATATAAGGCGATACGGGACACACCTTCAGAGCTAATTGCTGCATTATCAAATATACAGGAAACATACGCGAAACTACCCAACCTTGAAAGTAAAAAAGAATACTTCCTCGATATCCGCAAGAAATTCAATAATGAAGACCTTGGACGGGTGGATGACGCCGCGTTGCTAATATTTCTGAATCGCACATGTTTCAATGGATTATATCGTGAAAATTCCAAAGGCGAATTTAATGTACCTTTCGGACAATATTACAATCCGCTCATTTGCGACGAAAACACAATATTAGCAAATAACGAATTGCTGCAAAACGTTTTAATACTGAATGGCGATTTCTCTCAAACAATGGAGTATGCTGGAGAAAACACATTCGTATATCTTGATCCTCCTTACAGGCCTCTCGATACCACGTCCTGCTTTAACTCATACTCAAAGGAGCCTTTTGATGACAACGAGCAAATAAGGCTCAAAGTATTTATCGACTCGCTTGACAAAAAGGGTTGTTGTATAATGCTCAGCAACTCCGACGGACACTCAAGAAATGAAAACGATGTGTTTTTTGACCAACTATATAGCAAATATCTAATCGAACGAGTATCTGCAAGCAGAGCCATAAACGCCAATCCAACTAAACGTGGCAAACTATCCGAATTACTGATACGCAACTATGACGAAGGAATAGAACCCACAAACAACTGCACAAGAATGGAAAATAATTCGATCGACAACTTTCTAAAACCACTGAAAGAAACACATTTCTCGCTCGGGGATTACGTTGATTTTCAAAAAGTAGAGGCACATATAGAATCCATATCGATGAAATTAAACCAATTGAACTACCTAATTGGTAAAGAAGATATGGCCGCCGCTGTAAACAGACTCTGGATTGAGAATCGCAACGCATTCTCAGTTCTTGGCATATTAATAGCTGTTCGCCAAGAAGATAAGAAGAAAGTACTTGACAAAAACGGCAACACACGCCTCATCAAAGATTATCTAAACTCGCCCGAATTAATAACCGAATTTCTCGACAGCACAGGACTCACCAAAATACTGCAATCCGGGCAAATAAAAAATCTTGTCGATTACGTGTTCGGGGTAGAAGTCGGGCTTGATTCCAATGCACGCAAGAATCGAAGCGGGGACATTATGGAAAATCTTGTTGCAAGTATCTTCAAAAACAGCGGCATAGAATTTAAAAAAGAAGTTTACAGCAAAGAATTTCCCGAAATAGAGGCTGCCCTCGGAACTGACAAGAAACGTTTTGACTTCGTAATCCGCACAGCCTTAAAAACATACCTTATTGAGGTCAACTACTATTCAGGCAGTGGTTCAAAACCTAACGAAATTGCACGGTCATACACGGATTTATGTCCTAAAATCAACGCTGTGCCCGGCTATGAATTCATATGGATAACAGACGGAATTGGCTGGAAGAAGGCTAAAAACAAGATTGAGGAAGCCTTAGTCCACATACCCGGAGTATACAATCTTACAACAATATATGACTTTATAAACATTGTCAAATCATAGAGTTGTGGCAAGCGACATAACGCCATATTACAAATCAAGCGACAGGGCATTCACCATTCTTAATGGCGATTGTTTTGAATTGCTTCCTAAATTCGACTTTATGTTCGATATGATTTTTGCCGATCCACCTTATTTCCTGTCCAATGGCGGAATTAGCTATCAAGCCGGCAAGATAGTATGTGTGGACAAAGGTGCTTGGGACAAGGGGAAATCCCAAGACGACATCACACATTTCAACGAACAATGGTTAAGCCTATGTCGCAGCAAGCTAAAAGATAACGGCACTATATGGATATCTGGAACTTATCACAATATTTTCACGATAGCCACCTCCCTCACAGCTCTCGGATATAAAATATTAAACGTAATCACTTGGTCTAAAACCAATCCTCCGCCCAATATATCACGACGTTATTTCACTCATTCCACTGAATTTATAATATGGGCCAGAAAACTGCCTAAAGTCCCCCATAGATATAATTACAATCTTATGAGGGCTATTAACGGCAACAAACAGATGACCGATGTGTGGAGGATGCCTGCAATCGGACGCTGGGAAAAATCTTGCGGTAAACACCCCACTCAAAAACCGCTGACATTATTATCGCGCATAATACTGGCAAGCACAGAACCCGGCGACTGGATCCTCGATCCGTTTTCTGGAGCCTCAACCACTGGAATTGCCGCCAACCTTTGTGGCCGGAGATTTTTAGGTATTGAACAAGACACCCAATACGCCGAGATGAGCAGACTGAGGCGATTAGAACTTGACAACACCGATAGAATTCAGTATTACAAAAACCATATCCCAGATTTTAAACACACCGATATTAGCCAACTTGTTTGCGAATCTTCAGTTGATTATGGCTCAGACATTCCATTTTAAGAATAAAAAAACGGTGCGCCGAGGTGGTGCACCGTTTTTTACTCCGCGCTTCAAGATGGACTCGAACCAACGACCCTCTGATTAACAGTCAGATGCTCTAACCGACTGAGCTATTGAAGCTTGCAGAAGCGGACTTTCTCCGCAAAGAAATGTGATAATGATAATGTGCGCTTCAAGATGGACTCGAACCAACGACCCTCTGATTAACAGTCAGATGCTCTAACCGACTGAGCTATTGAAGCAGTTCTTTGCACTTGCCCCTCCGGGCTTTTGCGGTGCAAATTTACAATCATTTTCCGAACTATGCAAAATATCGGGCGTTTTTTTGCAATATTTTTTAAACCAAGCGCCTAATTGCGGTCGGAAATGGCTGCAAGACGCTCGTTATAGCGGTCGAGGTCGGCGTAGTGGCGCTTGTTGTCCCTGTCGAGGCGTCCTTCCGCATCGGCCTGATATAGCGCCGAGCCGAGAGTGAACATATAGCTGAAGCGCTCAAGGTACTCGTCATCGGCAAGGAGTTCGCGCCAAGCGCAGGTGCGCGAGCTGTCGGGAAGGCTGCCTATGTCCTCGCTCTTCTCTATCAGGTATTTCAGTATACCCTCGCTCTGGGCTATCATAGCGGTGTAGTCTGCCTGCGTGAGGCTGTCGCGGCCGTCGATTTTTACAGACAGCTCTTCGCACACGGCGCTGTCGTAGGGGCGGTGCCATTCAGCATCGCTGCCACACGAGGCAAGCCCCGCCGCCAACAGGACTCCCGCCAATACCTTGTATGTATTCATCAGAAAATACTGAGATTATGTTTCTGAAAACTATAACGACGAGCAGGACATTTGGTTCTGCCCTGCCGTCTTTTCAGCATATACAACGGCTTTTCACCCTTTTTTCGTACCTTTGTGACCGAAAAAAATTTTTCCCGACATGCGCATCGATATCATTACCGTGCTGCCGGAGATGCTCGAATCTCCGCTAAACTGCTCCATCATAAAGCGCGCCCGCGACAAAGGACTGTGCACAATAGCCGTGCACAACCTCCGCGACTATACCACCAACAAGCACCGCAAGGTCGACGACTATCCTTTCGGCGGAGATGCCGGAATGGTGATACAGATCGAGCCTGTGGATCGCTGCATCTCGGCTCTGAAGGCCGAGCGCCACTACGACGAGGTGATTTTCACCGCGCCCGACGGCGAGGTGCTGAACCAGCGCACGGCCAACTCGCTGTCGATGCTCGACAATATCATAATACTCTGCGGGCACTACAAAGGGATAGACTACCGCATACGCGAGCACCTCATAACCCGCGAGATATCGATAGGCGACTATGTGCTTACCGGCGGAGAACTGCCTGCGGCTATAATCACCGACGCCGTGGTGCGCCTCCTCCCGGGAGCTATCGGCGACGAGCAGAGCGCGCTCTCCGACTCCTTTCAGGACAATCTTCTCGAGCCCCCGATATACACACGACCCGCCGAATACAATGGCTGGACAGTGCCAGAAATACTCCTGTCGGGCCATCAGGCGCGAATCGACGAATGGCGCCACGAGCAGGCGCTCGAGCGCACCCGCCGACTCCGCCCCGATCTTCTGGATTAATCGAACAGTTCGCACTCTCCAAGCGACGGCGCCGACGCGTCTTTCTCAGAAAGCACCATCTCAGACAGGGCCAACGGCCAGCACACCCCTATGGCAGGGTCGTCGAAGCGCACGGAGCGCTCGGCAGAGGGGCAATAATAATTATCGACCTTGTAGAGGAAGCGCGCCCGCTCGCTAAGCACAACGAAACCATGGGCAAAGCCGCGCGGTATGTACAGCTGCCGTCCCGACTCGGCATCAAGCTCCACCATTATATGCCGGCCGAATGTAGGCGACGAACGGCGCAGATCGACAGCCACATCGACAATCGAGCCTTCGGTGACGCGCACGAGCTTGGCCTGCGAGGCATCGCCGGCCTGATAATGCAGACCGCGGACAACCCCGCGACAGGATACCGACTCGTTGTCCTGCACAAAATGCGGCCTGCAGCCTGTGGCAGCCTCGAACAAATCCTCCCTGAAGGTTTCGCAGAAATATCCGCGCGCATCGCCATGGCGCCGCGGCTCTATTATCCATACGCCCTGAAGGCTCGTAGCTATAAATTTCATAAGGCAAATTTACAAAAAAACGCGCATACTCGGATTTTTAATGTATCTTTGCCCGCACACACTTCAGATATGTTTGAAAACAAAAGCGACATAGGGCTTCGCGAGGCCCAGCAAACAGTCGACGAGTGGATACGCACCGTAGGCGTGCGATACTTCTCCCCGCTTACCAACATGGCCGTTCTGGCCGAGGAGGTGGGCGAGGTAGCGCGGATAATCGCCCGCACCGACGGCGACCAGTCGGCCAAGCCGGGCGAGAAACTCGACCTCGCCGACGAGCTTGCCGACGTGCTGTGGGTAACCATGGCCATCGCCAACCAGCACGGCATAGACCTTGCCGGCGCTTTCTCCAACAATTACTCCAAAAAATGCGTTAGGGATAAAGACAGACACATAAATAACCCGAAATTACATAATTAACACATACAACTATGAGCGAACAGAATACCGACAAATACACGCAAGTCATCGAGGCGAGCGCCGTCACAACTTCCGACGAAGCTGTTGCTGCCGCCGTACAAAAAATTCTTGACGAGCATTTTGCCGAAAACAACACCAAGGAGGTACACACCTTCCTATTCAACACCATAGACCTCACAACACTCAAATCAACCGACTCGCCGTCGTCGGTGGCCCGCTTCACACAGAGCGTCAACGACTTTGAAGAGCGCTTCCCCTCCCTGCCCAACGTGGCTGCCATATGCGTGTACCCCAACTTTGCCGGCGTGGTACGCGCGGTACTCGAGGTATCGTCGGTAAAGGTGGCCTGCGTGTCGGGCGCCTTCCCGTCGTCGCAGTCGTTTGAAGAAGTGAAGATTGCCGAAACATCGCTGGCCGTCGCTAACGGAGCCGACGAAATCGACATAGTGCTGAATCTCGGCTACTTCCTCGACAAGGACTACGAATCGCTCGCCGACGAAATAACAGAGCAGAAGGAAGCCACCCGCGACGGCCGCCTGAAAGTAATCCTCGAAACAGGAGCGCTCAAGACAGCCCGCAACATACGCGACGCCTCCATTCTCGCACTCTACTCGGGCGCCGACTTCCTCAAGACCTCAACAGGCAAGGAATACCCCGGAGCGAGCCTCGAAGCCTGCTACATCATGGCGCTATGTATCAAGGAATACTTCGAGAAAACAGGCGTGCGCGTAGGCTTCAAGGCCGCCGGCGGCGTGTCGACCACCGAAGACGCCGTGAAGTACTACACCATCATCAAGGAAGTGCTCGGCCAGGAATGGCTCACAAACGAATACTTCCGCCTCGGAGCAAGCCGCCTTGCCAACACCCTCCTCTCCGACATCGCAGGCTACCCCGTGCAGCACTTCTAAGAGGGTGTTTCATAATATCTGTAAAAGCACAGGTTGGTGTATTTTTGTTTAAACTGTTCATTAAGAAGAGGGAGCATAGCGGTTGCTATGTGACCGATGAGTAATGGGCAGGTTAACAAAAAGACGCCAAGACGGCACCATTGTTAAATTTACCCTCCACCGAATCATCGGATAATATCTGTCGTAGCGTATCAAAGGCTTCGCCTCCAAAAATTTTGAGTGTCTTTATCACTTCGCCTCAGTCACATAGCCACCGCTATGCTCCTTCGGCTCAGTGATAAATCCATCTCAAACTTTTTGGCCTGTGCTTTAACAGATATTATGAAACACCCTCTAAGATTCGTCAAAAACGGTGGCGGGCGCGGTTCGGGAAGGAGCCGCGCCCGTCGTTTTTTGATATGCGGGGGAAGTGCTTCGATAATAATTAGTGAACATTCGCAGGCCGGAGGCGTTTTTTATGATAGAACGATTCGTTTCATCAACGTTTCAATCATATTTGTATAAATAGACTTAGTTTAAGTAAATATTGTTAAATTGTTTGCCATTTGAATCGGTGTAGCTACCTTTGCGAGCCGAACAGCGCAAACTAACAAACCAATGTTTTTATGAAAAAGACATTCCTCGCAGCCGGCGCCATCGCTCTCTTCGGCGCCATCTCAGCAAACGCCCAGGCCGTGCAAGAGCCAAAGTTTACCGACAATTGGTCGATAGGCCTTGACGGAGGCGTTACCACCCCGATGCACAATAATCCTTTCTTCGGCGCCATGCGCGGTGCAGCCGGCCTCCATATCGGAAAACAGATCACACCCACGGTAGGCGTTGGCGTGGAAAGCTTGTTCGGCGTAAACACTTCGTCGTGGAAGGGCTTCAAACACAGCTCTACGGCATTCGACAACTCCTATGTGGGATTATACGGCACCGTCGACCTCTTCAACCTCTTCGGCGGATATCCCTGCCAGCGCCGCCCGTTCTCTATCGAAGCCCTCTTGGGTGCAGGTTGGGGACATAATTATATCGACGGCAAGGAGAATCTCGACTGGAACTACTTCTCCACCCGCGTGGGCCTCAACTTCAACTTCAATGTATCGGAGCATGTGACGGTATCGCTCAAGCCCTCTATCAACTGGAACATGGGCGGCGACTACAAGCAGTCTGACCTCGGCTACGATATCAACAAGGCCACGTTCAACCTTATGGCCGGCGTGACTTACAACTTCGGCGACGGCTTTGAATGCGTTCGTCCCTACGATCAGGCAGAGGTCGACGCCCTCAACGGCCAGATCAACAGCCTCCGCGGCGAAGCCAACGCGTCGGCAGCCGCCGCAAGCGCATGGCAGGCCAAGGCAGACGCCCTGTCGGCAGAACTGGACTCCTGCCGCAACAAGGCTCCCGAAATCGTGAAAGAGGTATCGAACAAGTACAATTCCGTACGCTTCGTGTTCTTCCGCATCGGTTCGTACGCCATCACAGCCGACCAGATGCCTAACGTGGAGATGATTGCCGACTATATGAAGAGCCACCCGCAGTCGAAGGTAGTGGTAAAAGGCTACGCCTCGCGCGACGGCAACTACGACTTCAACATCAAGCTCGCCGCCAACCGCGCCGAAGCAGTGAAGAAAGCCCTTATGGCCAAGTATAAGATTCCTGCCGACCGCATCATAGCCGAAGGCGAAGGCATCGGCGAAATGTTCGACGAAGAATCGTGGAACCGCGTAAGCATCTGCACCCTCGAAGAGAACAAATAAAAACAATACAAACACATAACTAACAGAAGCACCCGGCCGGTGATATGCGCTCCCCGCGAGGCATACCGCCGGCTGAGTGGCTTAAACCATCTGATTATCTATGAGCAATCTGGCTATCTCAATCATTGGCTACACAGCAAGCATCTGCATGATACTGGGCTACCTGCCCCAGGCAATAGTGACTATCCGCACCCGCGACACCGACGGCATAGCCCTGCCCACATTCTGCATGCTCGGACTGGGAAGCATCTTCTTCGTGATCCAGGGTCTGGCGCTGCACAACTGGCCGCTGGTGATCACCAACGTAATCACCACCAGCTGTTCCGTGATAATATTCGGTATAAAGCTCTACAACGACTCGCGCAAGCGCAATTAGAGGGTGCGGCGCTCCAAGGCGCGTGCCACGGCGCGCGCCACGCCCACAAGCCCTGCAGGGTAGCGCTCTTTCAGCACCTCGTAAGCACCGTCGGGATTGGAGCGCAGTGTTTCCATAATGTCGCGATATGCTTCGCGGTCTATCACCCGGCCATAATCGCTTATCATATCGTTGTCGATAAGTTCGGCTATGTGGGAATAGATAGTGGAACTTTTCACACCCTTGTCGGAAGCAATCTCCGCCACGCTCTCTCCGGCATTGAACAGCACCAGGGTTTCCCGCAGGCTGCTCCCCTGCTGACGCCCTGATGCGAGGCCTGCGAACTTACGGATAGCGGCAATAAAGCCGCGGCCGTAGCGAACGGCCTTCTTCTCGCCCACGCCGTTGACGGCAAGCATAGCGTCGAGGTCGGCCGGCATGCGCACGGCCATATCCATAAGCGTGGCATCGCTGAAAACTATGTAGGGCGGCACACCGTCGCGCCGGGCCACATCGGCCCGCACGGCCTTGAGCTGTTCGAACAGTTCCGTAGTAGGATCCGACTGGCGTATTTCCTTTTTGGCTTTCGCCGCTCCGCTCTTGCGGTTTCGGTCGGCTTCGACGTAGGCAGACAGCGTCACGTGGGCTTCCCCGCGCAGTATGCGCTGCCCGAAAGGAGTTACCCGCAGATGGTTCGAGTCGTCGTAGGCTATCTCGAACACCCCGAGCTGCACCATCTGCGATATATAGTCGGACCATTCGTTGTACCCCAGGTCGGCGCCGGCCCCGAAGGTCTTGATACTGTCGTAACCGTTGCGCCTGATATCGGCTCGAAGGGAGCCACGGAGTATGTTTATCAGCGTCATTATGCCGATATTCGTCCACCCCGTGCGGGCCACGGCGCTCAGAGCTTTCTGCGCCAGTATGGTGCCGTCGAACCGTGGCGGCGGCTCAAGGCACACGTCGCAGTTGCCGCAGTCGCAGTCGCGCTCCTCGCTGAAATACGACAGGAGTATGCGGCGGCGGCACACCCGCGCCTCGGCATAAGCCTCCATACGCTCGAGCTTCTCCATGTTGATGGCCTGCTGACCGGAGTCCATGGTGAACTTGCGCCTCGCTATCACGTCGGCCACGCTGTGGAACAGCACCGCTTCCGCCGGAAGACCGTCGCGCCCGGCACGGCCTATTTCCTGATAGTAGCTCTCGATGTTTCCGGGCAGGTTGTTATGCACCACCCAGCGGATATTGCTCTTGTCGATGCCCATGCCGAAGGCTATGGTGGCGCACACCACTTGCGCGCTTCCGTCGAGGAAGGCTTTCATAGAGGCATCACGCGAGGCGGCGTCCATACCGGCATGATAGCACACCGAGCGAACCCCTCGCGCAAGGAGCGCCTGATGGAGCTTCTCGGTTCCGGCACGCGACAGGCAGTAGGCCACTCCCGAATCCTGAGGATACTTGCGGGCAAGGGAGGCAATGAAGCCCACGCGAGTCTTGGAGTCCGCACCTCGGTATGCCCTGAGCGATATGTTGGGACGGTCGAACGAGCCTGTGTGGCAGTAGGGAGAGCGCAGACCGAGGCGCTCGGCGATATCGTCGCGGGTAAGGCGGTCGGCAGTAGCGGTAAGGGCTATCACAGGCACGTTGGGCCGCACCTCCTTGAGCTTCGACAATTGCGCGTAGTCGGGGCGGAAATCGTGGCCCCACTGCGATATGCAGTGCGCCTCGTCGATGGCAAAAAGACTTATCCTGAGCTTGCCCCACGAGTCTATCTCGGCAAGCAGGCGCTCGGGAGATATGTACAGCAGGCGTATCTTGCCTTCGACGGCGGCGTCGAGCACCTGCCGGTTATAGCTCTCGGGCTGATTGGAGTGCACTGCGGCGGCAGGTATTCCGTTGGCCACAAGGGCCTGGGTCTGATCCTGCATCAGCGCTATCAGAGGCGACACCACCACGGCGCACCCGCTGTCGGCGAGCAAGGCCGGAATCTGATAGCACAGCGACTTGCCGCCCCCGGTGGGCATCAGCACCACCGCGTCGCGGCCTCCGGCCACAGCCTCTATAACCTCGTACTGTCCGGGGCGAAACGAGCGATAGCCGTAAAAGCGCGCAAGCAATGCCAGGGCACGGTCGCGCAACTCCTTGTTGTATTCTATCTCCATATTGCAAAAGTAGCTAATTTTTTCAAGAAAACAGTCCGAGAAACTGTTTAAGGAATATTAAGGATTGGTAACAGCGCAACATCGGAAAAAGTGACTACCTTTGCCCTCGACATTTGAAACTGACTGTAAGAAGACTCTGCCGGCTCTCCCGGCGTGAGTTTCTTTATTTTATTGTTACATCTTAAACTAAAGAGGGTGTTTAATAACATCTAAAAATCATGGCAATCACCTATATGACCAAGGAAGGCTACGACCGTAAAATGGAAGAAATAGCCTATCTCGAAACTGTAAAACGTCCTGAAATAAGCCGCGCCATCGCCGAGGCCCGCGACAAAGGCGACCTCTCCGAGAACGCCGAGTACGACGCCGCCAAGGAAGCGCAGGGTCTTCTCGAAATGAAGATAGCCCAGCTCAAAGACCTCGTGGCAAACGCCCGCATAATCGACGAAAGCAAGCTGTCGACCGACGAGGTGCAGATGCTCAACCGCGTCAAAATCCGCAACGTCGACACCGGTTCCGAAGCCGAATACACCATAGTGGCCGACTCCGAGGCCGATATGAAAGCCCGCAAGATAGCGATATCCACCCCCATAGCCCGCGGCCTGCTCGGCCACAAGGTAGGCGACACTGTGGAAATAACCATACCCGCCGGTACCGTGCGCTTCGAAATAATGGAAATCGGCCTCTGATATGGCAAGCATCTTCTCCAAAATCATAGCCGGCGAGATACCATCGTACCGCATAGCCGAGGACGACAAGCACTACGCCTTCCTCGATATCAACCCTCTTGCCGAAGGCCACACCCTGGTTGTGCACAAGCGCGAGGTAGACTATATCTTCGACCTGTCAGACAGCGAGTTCGCCGAGTTGCAGCTCTTTGCCAAGCGCGTAGCCGAGGCTATCAGGGCAACTATGCCCTGCAAGCGCGTCGGCGTAGCCGTGATAGGACTCGAAGTGCCTCACGCCCACATACATCTGGTGCCTATCAACACCGAGGCCGACCTCGACTTCCGCCGCGAGAAACTGAAGCCCGCGCCCGAACGCATGGCTGAAATCGCATCGTCAATCGCAGAAAATTTCAAATAAACGATGAAAAACAAAGCACTCTGCGCCATAGCCGGCGCCGCCCTGTGCGCCGCATCTTGCTCCGGCCCCTCCGGCTGGAGCCTTAAAGGGGAAATCGAAGGCAGCCACCCCGAAAAAGTGGCTCTCGAAGGCTACAACAACGGCATCTGGTACCTTATCGACTCGCTCAAGGTAGACGCCGGCGGCAATTTCAGCTACAAGGCCGAAGCCCCTGCGGCATATCCCGAAATATTCCGCCTCACAGCCTCCGGCCACGACGGCGGCATATACTTCCCCGCCGACTCCTGCGACAAGGTGACGGTACTGGCCTCCGGCGAGCACTTCGGTACCGGCTACACCCTTGGCGGAACTCCCGAGGCGGCCACATTCGGCCGTGTCGACAGCCTCGTGGCAGCTACCGTTGCAGCCAACGACGCGCAGGCCGCAGCCACCAACCCCGACCTTCGCCGCAGACTCGTCGACATAATAACCGCCGACACCACCGGCACGGTCGCATTCTACGTAGTTGGCAAAGCCGTCGGCGGCAAGCAGATATTCGACCCGGCCGACGCCTTCGGCAACCGCATATACGGCGCTGCCGCGCAGGTATTCAGCCAGTACGCTCCCTTCGACCCGCGTGGAGCAGCACTCCGCCGCAGCTACTTTGAAGGCCGCCAGGCTCTCGGCAAGATGCCCGAAAGCACCTCTCAGCAGATAATCGAGGTACCCGAGGCCGGGTTTATCAACATTGAAAACTACGACGACCGCGGCGTGCGCCACTCGCTGGCCGAGCTTGCCGAAAAAGGCAAGTTCATAGTGCTGAGCTTCACGGCCTACGGCGCCGACACATCGGTACCGTACAACGCCATACTCAACGACATCTACACCCGCTACCACGACCGCGGCCTCGAAATATTCCAGATAGCGTTTGACTCCGACGAGCAGACATGGAAGACCGTTGCCCGCAACCTCCCGTGGATAACAGTGTGGAACTCGCCTGCCGACGGCGCTTCCGCCCTTGTTTCATACAATGTGGGCGCTTTCCCGGCCACATTCCTCATCGACCGCAGCGGCGTAATAGCTGCCCGCGTCACAAATCCCGACGATCTCGCCAAAGAAGTAGCCAAATATTTCTGAAACACGACCGGCGCAACCGGTCGGTAATGCAAACCATTACCTCGTTGACATACATAGCACTTACAGTACTCTCACTCGCGCTGGCCGCTGCCCTGGCTCTCCTATGGAAAAGCCACGGCGCGGCCGCTGCGCATAATGCCGAGAAGACGGCCATCGAGGCCGAGAAAGCAAGCCTCGCAGCCTCGAAAACCGCACTCGAAAACGAAAAGCAACGCCTTGAAGCCGCCCTCGCACGTGCCGAGGCCGAGCGCGAGGCGCAGCAGCGCGCGGTGACCGCCGCTCGCGAAGAAGCCGCACGCCTTGCCGAACGCATAGAGGCCCTTGCCCGCGAAAACGAACGAATCCAAAAAGAGCATGCGCGCCTCGAGGCAGAAGCCGAGGAGCGATTCCGCACACTCGCGGCGAAGTCGCTGCTGGCCAATGCCGACGCGCTGCGCGAGCAGAACCGCGCGGGACTCGCGCAAGTCCTCGAGCCTATGAAGGAAAACCTCGAGCAGTTCAAGCAGGCATTCACACAGCGATACGACAAGGAAAACGCCGAGCGCTTCGCCCTGTCGGAACGCGTGCGCGAACTCGTTATGCTCAACCAGACCATAGGCCGCGAAACGCGCAAGCTCACCGACGCGTTGCGCGGAAATGCCAAGGTGCAGGGCGACTGGGGCGAGATGATTCTCGACAATATCCTCGAGCGCAGCGGCTTCAGGCGCGGCCACGAATACAGCGTACAGGAAACAGTGACCGATGCCGACGGCCGGCGACTGCGCCCCGACGTTGTGATATCCTATACCGAGGGCCGCAAGCTCATCATTGACTCCAAGGTGTCGATTCAGGACTACATAGCCATGGTCAACGCCGACGACGAGGCAAATCGCGACCGATTCGCCCGCGCCCATGTGGCCTCCGTCAAAAAGCACGTTGCCGAGCTGCGCTGCAAGTCCTATCAGGACGCCGTGGGCTCCGACAGGGTGGACTTCGTGCTGATGTTCATACCCCACGAAGGAGCCTTCCTCACGGCTATGAACCTTGACGAGTCGCTGTGGCAGACGGCTTTCGACAGCCGCGTGCTGATAATATCGCCCACACACCTGATGTCGGTAATCAAGCTCGTGGAGCAGGTATGGCGCCACGACAAGCAGAACCGCAACGCCCTCGAAATAGCCCGTCAGGCCGGTCTGATGCTCGACAAGTTCAGAGGTTTCCTCGACGATATGGAGCGCATCGACAAGGCAATAAACGGCGCGCGCGACGCATGGAACAGCGCCTTCGCCAAGCTGTCGACAGGCCCGGGCAACCTCGTGGGCAAGGCCCGCAGCCTGAGCGCCCTCGGAGCCAAGGCCAAGAAAGACCTTCCTCAGCGTTTCCTCGAACAGGCCGACCCGGACACCGAGGAAACCGATAATTCCGAAACAGAACAATGACCTACAGAATATGATACCCAACTTCCGCTATCTGTTTTCGTCGATGCCGCCGGTTGTCAAAAACCTGCTTATCATCAACGTGCTGATATGGCTCATTATGGCAGTGGTACCGGCTGCCGAGCACACTCTCACCAAGAACCTCGCTCTCTACTACTTCTCATCGCCCGGCTTCCGGCCCTACCAGCTGTTCACATACATGTTCCTCCACGGAGGATTCACCCACCTGTTCTTCAACATGTTCGCGCTGGTGATGTTCGGCATGACCATCGAAAGGGCAATGGGCTCGGGTCGCTTCCTGTTCTACTACATATCGGTAGGCATCGGCGCGGCCTTTATCCAGATGGGAGTGTTTGCGCTGTATATCAACCACCTGCAAGGCATGTTCGACCCCGAGGAAACACGCCAGATTATAGAGCGCGGCTGGGAACTGATGCAGACAGGCTACGGCTTTGCCGACCCCGACGCACAGGAGCTCAACTCCTTTGTCAACACGCCCATGGTAGGCGCGTCGGGAGCCATATACGGCGTGCTGCTCGCCTTCGGATTCCTCTTCCCGAATGTTCCCATCTATATCTTCTTCTTTCCCGTGCCTGTCAAGGCCAAGTGGCTCATCATAGGCTACTTCGTGCTTGAGCTGCTGTACGGCATCAGCGGCACAGCCGACGGCGTGGCTCACTTTGCCCACATCGGCGGCATGGTGTTCGGCTTCCTTCTCCTCCTCTATTGGAAGCGCCGCGGGGTATTCGACAACCGCTGGTTCCTATAATCGATGGACGAGCCAGAATCCGGCACGACGCCCGCACGTCCCCGCCCCAAAGGCAAGCCCGCATCCTCGCGCAAGGGTGCGAGGCCGACGAAGCCAAAAGGCAACGGCGAAGCGCGGGCCAAAAAGAAGAAACGGAAACGCTACTCGCCGTTCATGCGGCTGGTACGCGGCCTGATGCTTATACTGAGCATAGCCTCGGTAGTGGCGCTCATAGCCACGGCATATTCCGGCAATGTGTCGCCGCTCAAGTACGGCGGCCTGTGGGGCATACTGCCTCTCTGCTTTCCGGGCTGCCTGTGCTGCTACGCCGCCCTGATGGCTCTGCAGGTATTCTGGCACTGGCGCGGGTTCGTAATAATGTCGGCAGGCATGCTTGCCTGCGCAGGCCCGGCTCTCGACGTATGCCCGCTCAACGTGGGGTTCGGCGAGCGAAAAGCCCCCGAAGGAGCGGAAACATTCACACTGCTCTCATACAACATTCATAATTTCTGGGAAACGCGCGATTCGGCCGACAGCCGCATACCAAACCGTGGCTTACAGTACGTGCTCGACTCCGGCGCCGACATAGTGTGCCTTCAGGAAGCGGACGCCATAAGCGTATCGCGCTCGCTCAATATAACGGCAGAGCAGGTACAGCGCCTGCACGCCCTCTACCCCTACGTGATAATCAGCGGCTCGGCGCAGGCCGTGCTGTCGAAATTCCTGATAGAGCCTATACATCTTGTGGTGTCGCGCAGCGAGTTCGACGATGCCGACCTCGCCGCATACCGCGTGACACTGCCCGGCGGCAAGATTGTAAGCCTCTTCAATGTCCACCTGCAATCGCTGGCACTCAACGAGAACGACCGCCAGCTATACCGAAAACTCACCGATCTGGAGAAGCAGGATCTGACATCCGTTCGGGTGCAACTCGTCGAAAAACTCCGGCATGCCAATATAGAGCGAGCACGGCAGGCGCAGGCGCTCCTTCGCTTCATACGCCACTACGGCGGCCCCGACGTGCTGATATGCGGCGACTTCAACGATGTGGCCACCTGCTACACCCTCCGCACGCTTGCCGGCGCGGGCTTCAAGGAAGTATACCCCGAAGTAGGCTTCGGCCCTATAATAACCTACAACTCCGGGCGCTTCTACTTCGGCATAGACCACGTTCTATACCGTGGCGACTTCAAACCCCTCAGCCTCACCAAAGGCACACTCCGCGCCTCCGACCATTATCCCCTCACCGTCCGCTTCGCCACCGGCGGGGGCAGGTAGGTGGGTAAGTGGGTAAGTGGGTAGGTGGACAGGTGGGTAGGTGGACAGGTGAGCAGGTGGACAGGTGAGCAGGTGGACAGGTGAGCAGGTGGACAAGAGAGTAGGGACGCGGCGTGCCGCGTTTTTCGCGTCGCAACCGTGTTGCCACCGTGTCGCAGGCCGTGCCGATGTCGTGCCGACATCATTCCGTGAAAAAATTTTTGCGATATGGGGGCTTTTTGCTATTTTTGTAGTTAATTGGCTTTAAATCCGCCTTTAAAAATGGTCAAAGAAGCACTTTTAAGCCCCGAGGAAGAAGACCGCATGATCGAACAGGCCTTCGCAGACCTCATGGACGGCTATCTGCGGAGCAACCACCGCAAGAAAGTCGAGATGATAGAGCGTGCCTACCGCTTCGCCAAGGAGGCCCACAGAGGTGTCCGCAGGCGCAGCGGCGAGCCATACATAATGCACCCTATTGCCGTGGCCAAGATAGCGTCGCAGGAGATAGGGCTCGGCTCCACGTCGATATGCGCGGCGCTGCTCCACGACGTGGTGGAAGACACCGAGTATACCGTCGAGGACATCGAGCAGCACTTCGGCCCCAAGATAGCGCAACTGGTAGAGGGACTTACCAAGATATCGGGCGGCATCTTCGGCGACAGGGCGTCGGTACAGGCCGAAAACTTCCGCAAACTGCTCCTGACCATGAGCGAGGACATACGCGTGGTGCTGGTAAAGATGGCCGACAGGCTCCACAATATGCGCACCCTCGGCTCGATGGCGCCCAACAAGCGCTACAAGATTGCCGGAGAAACACTCTACATATACGCTCCGCTGGCACACCGCCTCGGCCTGTTCGCCATCAAGACCGAGCTTGAGGACCTGAGTTTCAAGCACGAGCACCCCGACATATATCAGGATATTTCCGACAAGATCAAGGCCACCCAGCAGAGGCGCAGCGAGGTATATACCGATTTCTCCGCCCCTATCAAGGCGAAGCTCGACGAGCTTGGCATACAGTACGAGGCCAAGGCGCGCCTTAAGTCGGTATATTCCATATACAAGAAAATGGAGGCCAAGCACCTGCCTTTCGAGGAGGTGTACGACCTCTATGCCATGCGAATAATCTTTGAATGCGACGACCAGGCGCGCGAGAAAGCGATATGCTGGAGCATATACTCGGCAATAACCGACCTATACCAGCTCCACCCCAGCCGCACCCGCGACTGGATCGTGACCCCGAAGGCCAACGGCTATCAGGCCCTTCATCTGACCGTGATGGGGCCCGACGGCAACTGGGTGGAAGTGCAGATACGTAGCCGGCGCATGGACGAGATAGCCGAAAAAGGTTTTGCCGCCCACTGGAGGTACAAGATAGGCGAAGGCGACGAAGAATCTGAACTGAACGCATGGCTCAAGACCATAAAGGACATACTCGACAATCCTGAGCCGAGCGCCATCGACTTCCTCAACACGCTAAAGCTCAACCTTTTCTCGTCGGAGATAGTAGTATTCACCCCGGCGGGCGAACCTGTGACGCTACCGGCGGGAGCAACCGTGCTCGACCTCGCGTTCGCCCTCCACACCGAGATAGGTATGCACTGCATTGCCGCCAAGGTAAACCACAAGCTCGTACCCTTGCAGCACGAGCTGCGCAGCGGCGACCAGGCCGAGATACTCACGTCCAAGAACCAGATGCCGCAGCCTGAGTGGGAAAGCTTCATGAAGACGGCCAAAGGGCGCACACGCCTGCGCCAGGGACTCCGCCGCGCGTTGCAGCCCATGGTCAACAAGGGCGCCGACATACTGTCGCAGTGGCTTGCCGACAACAGCATTCCCGACACCAACATGGTTATAACCAAGCTGCAGGGCATATTCCACGTTCCAAACCGCGAGGAACTGTGCCGGCAGCTCGGCGCTCAGGAAATAATGCTCGGCGACTTCCTCGTGAAGCCTCTCCGCAAGGCTGCCCAGCAGCCCAAGCAGGGCAGCGGCATACTTTCCAAGATATGGAATCTCGGAAAGAAAACAGGACCGGCTCCTGCACCCGCTCCAGCGCAAGCGCCCCCGAAAATCAATCCTAAACAGACATACCGCCTGTCGAGTTCTACCGATAGCGCCAACTTCAAGCTCGCCCCATGTTGCAGCCCAATACCCGGCGACGACGTGATGGGCTTTATCGACGACGACGGCATGGTGGAAATCCATTCACTCGACTGCCCGAGGGCGCAGGTGCTCAAAGCGGCCTACGGCTCACGGATAGTAGCCACCGAATGGGACCGTACCGACGAGCGCTTCCTTGCCCGAGTGCATATCGAGGGCATCGACCGCCACGGCATACTCCAGGAACTCACGAACCTTATTTCCAACACCATGGGCATCGATATGCGCAAACTCAACATCGAGGCAAGCGGCGAAGTGTTTGCCTGCGACCTGTGGGTGCGCGTGCGCGATGTAGCCGTGGTCGACGACCTCTGCACACGCACCAAATCGATCGACGGCGTGCGTGCCGCCACCCGGATACACTGAGAGTATGTCAACCTTTAAATCCACGCATACCCTATAACTGATTCCTCTTATGACAAACCATATACCACCAATCAAAAACGGTTTAGTCCAAAGAATACTCATAGCGCTTGCGGCAACAATCGTTATCGTCTATTTCTACCCGCACCCGGAGTCGAACCGCTTCAATTACGAAGAAGGCCGGCCATGGAACTACGCCAAACTCATAGCGCCTTTCGACATACCCATACACCCCGATTCGGCCACGATAGAGGCCGCGCGCGACACCCTCGACAAGCGTTTCGTGCCTATCTACGAGCTGAACCAGCTCATTATCGACACCATAGTGCGGCGTCTGCCCGACGCTCCGGGCTACAAGAACCGGCTCAGCTCTGAAATACGCAAGATATATGCCTCGGGCGTGGTCGACATGCGCACCAAGGACGAGATAAGCGCCGGGAAACTGCCCAAAGTGCGCATTCTCGACAAAAACATACTCAGCGAGATGTCGACCTCGGCATTCACCTCGCCACGCGACGTATACCTATACCTCGACTCGGTGATCGTAGACCCCGAACTGCACAAATACTTCGCACGAGCCAACCTGCAGAACATTCTCCAGCCCAACTATACCCGCAACGAGGAAGAAAGCCGCCGCCACTACGAATACGACTATCTCACGCTCACGGCCGACCGTGGCATAATCCTTCAGGGACAGACCATTATCGACAAGGGAGCTATCATCACGGGGCAGGACTACACCAACCTGCACACCTACGAAACCATGATGGCCCAGCTGAGCTACAAGGAGAACCAGAGCAAATACCTGATGCTTCTCGGTCAGTTCCTCTACGTGGCAGTGCTCATGAGCCTGCTCATGCTCTACTTCCGTTTTTTCAGCCCGGCAGTGTACGGCAATATCCGCGCAATACAGTTTGTGTACATACTGCTCACACTGTTCTTCCTCATAGCCACGGGCCTTAACTACTTCATAGCCCAGGGCATATACATAGCCCCGATGATGATAGTGCCGATACTGATGCTGGTATTCTTCGACGGGCGCACCGCCATATTCGTCACCGGGATACTGTCGCTTATCTGTGCCGGAGTCACGGCTTTCGCCCTCGAATTCCTCTTCCTGCAGTTCTGCGCCGCAACAGCCACTGTCTACACCCTTGGCGAACTCAGCCGCCGCTCTCAACTGCTGCGCACATCGGCGGTGGTGGCCGTGGCATACATGGTGTCCTACATAGCCCTCGAACTGCTTATGAACGGCTCCTTTGAAGCCTTCACATGGCGAATGACATGCTTCCTGATCGTCAACGCCGGACTCAGCTCTATGGCCTACATACTTATGTTCGCTGCCGAACGCGCTTTCGGCTTCATCTCGGTGGTGACACTCGTGGAGCTTGCCGACATCAACGCGCCGCTGCTGTCGCGCCTGTCGAACGAGTGCCCCGGCACTTTCCAGCACTCCATAGCGGTGAGCAACCTCGCCTCCGATGCCGCCCAGCGCATAGGAGCCAACGTGCAACTGGTGCGCGCCGGAGCGCTCTACCACGACATCGGCAAGCTCGCCAACCCGGCGTTCTTCACCGAGAACCAGCACGGGGTGAACCCCCACGATGCCCTGCCGCCCGAACGCAGCGCCGCTATCGTGGTGAACCATGTTGCCGACGGCCTCAAACTCGCCGACAAGGCAGGACTGCCCAAGGTAATCCGCGACTTCATTCGCGAGCACCACGGGGCAGGACTGGCAAAATACTTCTACATAACGTATTGCCGCAACCACCCCGACGAGGAAGTCGACAAATCGGTGTTCAGCTACCCCGGCCCGAACCCGCAGACACGCGAAACATCGGTGATGATGATGGCCGACTCGGTAGAGGCGGCAAGCCGCTCGCTGCCCGAACACACACGCGAGGCAATAACCGAGCTGGTGAACCGCATCGTCGATTCCCAGATTGCCGACGGGCTTCACAACGAGTCCACACTGTCGTTCCGCGACGTGGCCAAGATTAAGGAGGCATTCATAAAGCGCCTTATGACAATCTACCACTCGCGCATCGCCTACCCCTCCGCGACAAAGAAAACCGAGGCGGCCCCGGCAGCCGCCGCAAACCCGGCAACACCGCCGCAAGGCAGCAAACAATGATTCGACGGGTCTGTATCCGACTGTGCGTCATTGCCATAGCGGCGATGACGCTCTCGGCATGCAGTTCCCGCAAAAACACCGCCGCCAACCGCCGCTATCAGGAGTTCATAACCCGCTACAACATTCACTACAACGGCGCCACGCACTTCGACGAAACACTCCGGAACATGGAGAACAGCTATGAGGACGACTTCTCGCAGCTGCTCTTCGTGCACCCTGTCGAAGCGAAGGCCGACAAATCGGCCACACAGCCCTCGGGCGACTTCACCCGCTCCATCGAAAAGGCCCAGAAAGCAATACAGGTACGCTCCATCAAGAAAAAACCGGCACGCAAACCCGGCAAGAGCCGCGACCCAAAGTACAAGGAGTGGATGAAACGCGACGAGTACAACCCCTTCCTGCACAACTCGTGGCTCATGATGGGACGAAGCCAGTACTACAACGGCGACTTCCTCGGGGCGGCATCGACATTCTTCTACATCAGCAAGCATTTCACATGGCTACCGCGGACAGTCACCGAGGCCAAGCTTATGCAGGCTATGTGCTACATAGCCCTCGGCTGGCAGTTCGAGGCGGAGATGATTCTTACACGAATCAAAGAAAACGACCTCGGAAACAACACTCTCAGACGCCTCTACAACCTCGCCTACGCCGATTTCTACATACATGCCGCCGACTATGCCGCCGCCCTGCCCTTCCTTGCCGAGGCAGCGAAACAAGCCAAAGGGACGCAGCGAACGCGGCTCAACTTCCTGCTCGGGCAGCTATACGAGCGCACCGGCGACAAACAACGCGCATACAGCGCCTTCGAGAAAGCAGGAAGCGCGTCGTCGGCACCATACCGCACCAAGTTCAACGCCCGTATAAAGCAGAGCGAGGTATTTACAGGCTCAGACATAGAGCCGGAAGTAAAGGCGCTCAAACGTATGACGCGCTACGACCGCAACAAGGAATACCTCGACCAGGTATACTACGCCATAGGCAACCTCTACCTCTCGCGAGGCGACACCGCCAAGGCAATAGAGAACTACATAATAGCCAACGAAAAATCGACACGATCCGGAATAGACAAAGCCATAAACCAGCTGCGCCTCGGCGACCTGTACTTCACCCGCCGAAAATACGAGCTCGCGCAGCCCTGCTACTCCGAGGCCGTGCCGCTGCTGCCCGAAACATATCCGGGCTATGACTCGCTGAAACGCCGCTCCGACGTGCTCGACGAACTCGCCGTATATGCCCAGAACATAAGCCTGCAGGATTCGCTCCTCAGGCTCGCGGCAATGACTCCCGAAGAGCGCTCCGCTGTAATCGACAAAATAATAGCCGACCTCAAAAAGAAAGAGGAAGAAGAGGCCGAGCAGACACGCCGCGAGGAATATTTAGCCGAGCAGGCTGCGTCGGGCAATAATCTGGCCGACAACAACACGCAGTCGTTCGTTATAAACTCCGACAACTCGTGGTATTTCTACAACACTGCTGTGAAAAACGCAGGCAAGACCGAGTTCCAGAAACGCTGGGGATCCCGAAAGCTTGAAGACGACTGGCGCCGCCGCAACAAGAGCAGCTTCAACACCGACGACTTCGACTCGTCAGACCGGTCGGACCTATCAGACACGTCCGACGAGTCCGGCCAAGCCGACTCCCCCGAAGCTGCCCCGACCGACACCGCTGCGGCCGCCCGTGCCTCCGACCCCCATTACCCGGAGTACTACCTCGCCCAGATACCATCGACCGATGCTGAGATAAGCAACGCCAACGACATCATACAGGAAGGCATCTACAACCTCGGATTAATCCTCAAGGACAAGCTCGAGGATTTCCCGGCAGCCAGAAGCGAATTTGACAGGCTGCTCACACGCTACCCCGACAACATATACCGCCTCGACACCTACTACAACCTCTACCTAATGTATATGAGGCTCGGACTCGAAACTGATGCCGAGGTATACCGCCGGCTGATCATAGAGCAATTCCCGGAATCGGCCTACGGCATGGCCCTGCGCAATCCCGACTATATCGACAATCTGCGCAATATGGACTCCCGACAGCAGGAGCTGTACGAACACACATACGAGGCATATCTCGAAAACCGCAACTCCGACGTGCACGAGGCCTACCGCACAATGGAAAAGGACTACCCGCTGAGCAAGATTATGCCCAAGTTCATGTTCCTGCACGCATTGGCATACGTCACCGAGAACAAGCCCGACGAGTTCAACGCCACCCTGCGCACACTGCTCGAACGATACCCATCGACCGACATAACCCCCATAGCCTCGGCATGGCTGAAAGGCATGGCTAAAGGCCGCAAGCTACATTCCGGCGCATCGAATATGAGGGCTATGCTGTGGGATCTGAGGCTGTCGAACGACTCGACGGCAACCGACAGCACCGAGGTGGTGTTCAACCTCAATCCCGAAGAGCCGCAACTGCTCGTATTCACATTCGCCACCGACGAAGTGGCGGCGCCGCAACTGCTCTTCGACATAGCGCGCCACAATTTCAGCTCGTTCGTGGTGAAAGATTTCGACCTCGAATCAATGAATTTCGGACGCCTCGGCCTGATAGTGGTTGGCGGCTTCGGCAATATGGCCGAACTCAACCACTACCGCAAGGTTATGGCGGAATCGGCTGAGTTCAGGCTACCGCGCGGAGTGCGGCCGATAGCCATATCCGATGCCGACTTCAAAACGCTAATCACGCAGGGCCGCTCATTTGAAGAATACTTCCGCTACCGCGACGAGCAGAACTATATCGACACCCAGGCCGAACTCCTCGCCCCCGAGGACATAGAGCCACTCCCGGCCGAAGAAAACCGCGAGGAAACGCCTGCCCCGACAGACTCTCAACCTGAAAATGAGCCGCAGGAACCCGGAGAGCCTTCCGTTCCGGCTACCACACCACCGACTCCCGCAAAACCCGGGCAAAAGAAGCCTGCCGCGACCGACGAACCATCGCAGCCCGCACCCGTGCCGCTGCTTCCCGGCCCGGAAGGCGACGACGACCCCCTGCTACTCGAACCGTAGCCATCATATTCACGTGCTGCGCGCTACTTGGCGTGGAGGGCGTTGCGGCGGAGGCCTTCGAGGCGGGCGCGGCGCACGGCGCTGTTGCGGAAGAGGCTGCGGAAAGCCGACGGCGTCATAGTCGCCACATCGTCGAGGCCAAGTTCCATCAGGCGCTCGGAGGGCACAAATTCTTCGATTGTGCCGGCATTGGGGAGTTCGTTGTGCGGACACACGTCCTGACACACATCGCAGCCATAGATGCGTCTATGCCGCAGATCGAGCGTTGCCGGAAGTTCGCCTCGGTGCTCGATGGTGAGGTACGACAGGCATCGGCGGGCATCGAGGCCGCCACAACCGTCGAGCGCTCCTCCGGGACAGGCGCGGACGCATGCCCCGCAGCCCTCGCAAGCGGTGCGGGAGCACGGTGCGGACGGCTCCACGCCGACTGTCCAAAAAATTTCGGCAAGGAATACTTTGGAACCCGCGCCGGGTACTATAAGCAGATTGTTTAGGCCGATGAAGCCAAGACCGGCCTGCACGGCCCAGTAGCGCTCGCGCACGGGAGCCGTGTCGACACACACACGCATTTCCGAGCCTGCCACAGCATCGCGCATAGCCGCAGCCACAGGCTCAAGGCGACGGCGCAGAACGTTGTGGTAATCCTCTCCAAGGGCATAATCGGCAAACAGGGGGTGGCGCCTGCCGGAAGCATAGGCGAAAGCCACGCACAGCACACTCTCCGCGCCGGGAAGCAGCAAAGCAGGGTCGCGGCGCACATCGCCGTAGCGGCCAAGATAGTCCATGCCACCGTTACGGCCCGCCGCAAGCCACGCCTCATAGCGCGCCATCTCTGTATCCGCCACCACGGAAACCTCGGCAAAACCTGCCGCGCAGGCTCCCTGCCGCCGCGCCATGTCCAGAATCCCGGCGCGAGCCTCGCTGCTACATAGGTATTGCCCTGAACTCATATCCTTGCCCGAGCAGCCACTCTATGGAGCGGGGAAGCGCGCTCCGCATATTCCGCGAAGCTTTTAGCGAATCATGGAAAACAATTATCGACCCGTTGCGGGCATAGCGTCGCACATTGTCGAACACGGCGTCGGCATCGAGCTTGCGGGAGTAATCGCGCGTCACAAGGTCGTACATCACAATGTTGTAATGCTCCTTGATTGCTTTGGCCTGCGCCCAGCGCATAAGCCCGTGCGGCGGCCGGAAGAGCGAGCTGCCTATCAGCGCGTCGGCTTCGATAACGTCGCGTATATACCGCCACGCGCGCACCTTCATGCCCTGCATGTGGTGCATCGTATGGTTGCCGTAGCTGTGGCCGCGCCTCTTCACCTCCTCGAGCAGTTCGGGGTGGCGGCGCACATTGTCGCCCACCATGAAGAACGTGGCCTTTATCCCGTAGCGGTCAAGCAGATCGAGCACCCACGGCGTTTCTTCGGGAATGGGACCGTCGTCGAAGGTAAGGAACACCACCGGCGCCTTGCCTTTGCGCTTGATTCGCCACAAGGCCTCAGGAAAAAGAAGGCGGTAGAGCAGCGGCGGCTGCTCTACCAGCCTGTTGAAAACTTTCATCTCAGAACGTACTGCCACTGTGCGGCGGTAAAGCCGTGGCGCTGCATAAGGTCGCGGCTGTATGCCATGGCATCAACACCGGCGGAGTTGTTTGCCGACAGTATGTCGATGGCCGACTGCAATACCGGGCGCTGGCTTTCGGGGAAGGATCCGATTTCCTCAAGCAGAGCCGCCATATCATAACCCTCGATATATATCAGCGGAGCTATGCGGAGGTCTGTTTCAAGACCGGCACCGAGAGCCGCGCGTTCGGCTCCGAGCTCGGGGTCGGTAAGTATGGCGGGATTGCCGCGCAGCACGTCCACACGATTCTTGAGAGCAACGGCCTCTCCGAGATATTGCAGCGCGTATGTTTCGGGGCGTCCCAGGGCGGCGAAATCAGCCGGAGCCAGATTGGCCGCATATTTCACGAGCTGTGCGTAGCGCTCGGCCTCGCTTGTGGCAAGAGCCTCGGCCTTGTCAAGATCGGCAGCATCGCCGCTGTTAAGGTACATATCGATATACGCGCGGCTCATATACAGGCCAAGCATACCGTCGTAAAGCGATACCGAGGCCGGAAGTTTGGCCTGTATCATATCAAGAAGCTGGCGTGCCATGTCGCGGTATGTGGCCGGGGCTTCAAGACCGGCTTTCACCGCAGCCTCGCGGCTTGCGGCCGAGGCGGGCAGCTCGGGAGTTTCGAGCAGGTCTTCCACTATGGTGTATATGGCCGAGCGCACCGAGGCCACCATGCGGCGCACAGTTTCGTCGAGGTACAGATCCTGAGCGTCCTCCTTGTCGAGTCCGCCCCAGCGGAAGTCGCTTACCACGTTGCGGTAGCCTTTCTCCGCAGTCGGGCTTACGGGAGCTGAGGCAAACGGTGTAACCTGGTATGCCATGCCCGTAGCCGACAGATATGGCGTCAGGCCGAGATAATAGCTTGTGGGCACGGTGGTGGCGAAGTAGGCAGGACGCTTCCAGCCGCCTGCCACGCTATTGGCGATTATGTCGAGCGACAGCGTGCGGCTCTGGTTCATGCCCGAGCCGAGAGCCGAAAGGTCGGTAGCCACATCGCTAACGTAGGGAGCGAGATATGCCGTGTCGACGGCCTCCGTGCCGGTGCCGAATGCCTCCATCGCAACGGCGTGGTCAACGGGCATGTACACATTGGGGCGTCCGAGCAGCGGCGCGCCGTAGGTCTTGGGGTCAGACGAGTACAGCTCTTCGAGCGCGGTGCGGACGTCGGTGCGGGCACGGTCGCGAGGCACCACGAAGCTGTAGGCGAGGCGCTCATAGCCGTAGTCGGACGGCTTGGCGTACATATCCACGGCCTTTGCATCGTAGGTTGGGTGCGTGAGCTGGTTGGCATACCAGTCGGTGGTGAGATACGACAGGTTGACCACGCGCACATCGGTGCGGAAGCCCTCAACCTCCTGCGAGTACCACAGAGGGAAGGTGTCGTTGTCACCATTGGTAAAGAGTATGGCGTTCGGCTCAAGCGAGCTGAGGTAGTTGAATCCGAAGTCGCGGGTTGTATAGCGGCCTGAGCGGTCGTGGTCGTCCCATGTCTGCGACACCATCTGCAGAGGCACTGCCAGACCGACGGCACATGCCACGGCGGCAGATGCAACTCGCGCCGTCTTGCTGTCGGCAGCCTCCCCGCCATCCTTGGCCTTGGGCGACAGCAGCGAGCGCAGTAGCACGCCGATAGCAGGAACACCCATGCCTATCCATATCGCGAAAGCATAGAACGAACCGGCAAAGGCATAGTCGCGTTCACGGGGCTGGCCGGGAGTCTGGTTGAGATACAGCACGATGGCTATGCCCGTCATAAAGAACAGGAAGAACACCACCCAAAATTGCTGAATACCGCGCTCGGGGTTGACGCGATGGCGATACAGAGCCTGATACAGCAAGCCTATCAGGCCGAGTATCAACGGAAGCATGTAGAACACGTTATGACCCTTGTTGCCCTTGCCGAACTCGTCGGGCAGGAGCGACTGGTCGCCAAGGCGGGCGTTGTCAATCAGCGGAATCCCCGAAATCCAGTTGCCAAGATGAGGCTCGCCGTTGCCCTGTATGTCGTTCTGTCGTCCGGCAAAATTCCACATGAAGTAGCGCCAGTACATATGGTTGAGCTGGTAGTTGAGGAAATACCGCAGGTTGACATCGAAACCGGGCTTCCACGCAGGTGTTTCGAGCAGCGACTCGCCCGTCTGGGAGTCGATATTGGTAGTGACAGGCTCCAGATGGTTCAGATAGGGCATCAGCTCGTACTTGGGAGCATATCCCTGCTCGGCCCAACGGGCGCGCACCTCCTGAGGTATGGTGTATATGTCGGGGGTATTATAGCCGGCCCAGGCCTTGTAGCCGGCCACGTGGCGGCCTTCGGGGTCATTGCTGTATATACGGGTCAGAATCATGTCGAGGTCCGACATCGTGCGGTAATTGGGCCGCTCTATTTCCTTCACATACTCGTCGGGCTGCGAGGGATTGGTCTTCACCACCTTTGTGTATGTCTTCTCGGGGCTGTTGAATGCCGCACCGCGCTCGTCGCGAAGATAGCCGTCGAGCACGCGGGTGCGCGGACGACCGTACTCATCGACAGGGATATAGAACTCTCCCGAACCTTCAGGATATTCCATCTCGTCGAACGTTTCTGCAAATACCGGGCCTTTGAAAAGAGGACGGTCGCCGTACTGCTCGCGGTTGAGGTACGAACCGAGTGCAAAAACGTTGTCGGGAGCGTTCTGGTTCATCGGGGTATTGGCAGAGGCGCGTATCAGCAGAAGCGCATACGACGAATAACCCACGAATATCACAAATATGCTGATAACGCAAATCGACAGCACCCGCACAGGCAGCGGACGGCAGAAACCGAACAGATAAACCGCCAAACCTATCAGCACGAGTGTTCCCACCAGCGCCGAGTGGCCGATAAAAGGCATGCCCGACAGACCCACCGAGGCAAGCACGAGCAGGCGCACCGTAGTGGGCGAGGAACTGCGGTAAAGTGCGCGTATGGTAAGTATGAACACAGCCACGAGGAGTATGGCATAGATAAGCACGCCCATATTGTAGCCAAGGCCGAAGCTATTGACAAACAGCAGCTCGAACCACTGGGCTACTTGCACGAATCCCGGCACGAGGCCGTAGAGAATAGCGCCCACTATGACGCACGACACTCCCAGCGCAATCAGCGAGCCGGTAGCGTTGATATTCTTCCACTTACGGTAATAGAATATGAGGCCGAGGGCGGGTATGCAGAGCAGGTTGAGCAGGTGCACAGCTATCGAAACACCTATCACATAGGCTATAAGCACAAGATAGCGGTCGCTGTGAGGCTCGTCGGCGCGGTTTTCCCACTTGAGCATCAGCCAGAACACCAAAGCCGTGCAGAATGACGAGAAAGCGTATACTTCGCCTTCCACGGCAGAGAACCAGAAGGTGTCGCTCCACGTGTATGCGAGGGCGCCGCATATGCCGCCGCCAACAATCAGGGCGAGCTGCCAGCCGCTCACACTGCCGGCATCGTCGCGCACGATAAGACGGCGCACAAGGTGCGTTATACTCCAGAAAAGCAGCATGATGGTCGCCGCGCTAAGCAGAGCCGACATACAGTTGACGGCGAGCGCCGCGTGGCTCATCTCCCCTCCGAAAAGCGTGACGAAGAAGCGTGCCGCAAGCATGAATATGGGGTTGCCCGGCGGGTGACCCACTTCGAGTTTGGCGCCTTGTGATATAAATTCGGGGCAGTCCCAGAAGCTTGCCGTCGGCTCTACCGTCAGCAGGTATGTCAGCGCGGCAACAGCGAAGCACAGCCAGCCGAGTGCCGTATTGACAATCTCATATTTCCTTATTTGCATAGTGCGTGAGGTGGTGATAATTTCCTTTAAACTGCAAAATTAATCAAAATCACGCTCCACGCCCCCAATTACACTTAAATTAACAAAAGCACCCTCCACATATTATCCAAAAGATTGTTTATATGAAATCTAAAACCACTTAACCACAAAACAAACTACAACGGATTATACGAAACCGCCCAGTTGCCACGAGTAGTAGGTTGCCAATGGCGGCTAAATGAAGTAAGTTTGTAAAAAATAGGATTCTGAATGCCAAGAATAAACGAAATAATGTGTGCGTTTGGGAAGAACGTCCAACAAGAACGGCTCAGACAAAAGATATCCCAAGAAGAGCTGGCACACAAAGCCAACATATGCCGTACATACATAGGCATGGTAGAGAGGGCCGAACGTAATATATCTTTGCAAAACGCAAAGAAAATAGCAGATGCTCTTAACATAACAATTGACGAACTTCTCAAAGACAATGAATAACACAGAAAATGACCGCAGTTGGAATGAAAATTTCAAAAACTATGTTGAATTTATAGTCAACCATCCGGCCTATACAGGCTTATATTACGAGCGCAAAACTGATGGGACTGTTAAATGGGTTGTCCTAAAGGATTCCATACAAGGCAGAATCCGTACAGCATGGTGGGACGAACAATGCAGACGTTTGAACATACCAATACAAAGCGGTTGCTATGCAATTGTTTCACGAATTATACATCCCACAAAAATACATATATGCCAATGCTGCGGACGTCCACTTTCAATATTCCAAATCTATCCGACGAAACCTCTTCTTAAAAAGATTAATGAGCATTTCAATATTTCGATATCTCAGGTAGATTATGATATATTTGGAATCATAGACACATATTGTACTGATCAAACATCTATCGATTTTATAGCGAAATGCTTCAAACAGCCGCACGGACTGAAAAAATATGAGCTCAAAACCATAATCTACCAAAACTATGTCGGCACGGACCAACCCTCGCGACTTCTTTCGCCCG